>Ga0206935_10043_pt1 | contig 47491 bp, 50 predicted proteins | sample Alteio_BWOrgHeat_13_FD_152924 | JGI IMG/M metagenome (GOLD analysis project Ga0206935, IMG submission 152924) | Enriched cells from forest soil in Barre Woods Harvard Forest LTER site, Petersham, Massachusetts, United States -... | ecosystem: Environmental > Terrestrial > Soil > Temperate forest >...
CGTTCACTTCAAGAACATGAGTATTGGCATCACCATGCTGGTATTTGTACTGATGAACATGGCCCATTCCTTTATTGACGGGGTTAGCTTTACCGGACAATCTTTGTATTATTGGCTCGGGGCCGTAGGCGGTCATGAGCTTATTCGCCAACCAACGCTATATGTGGTGCTTTGGGCGATACTTCAGCCAATTGAATCGGATAATTTTGTGAAGATGATCATTTGTTTTCTTTCAGTAACGGTAGTATGGGTAATCGGAATTTGGCTCGGAAAAATAAGCGGGGCGTCGGTTGCGCATCTATATAATGTAACGGGGTGGGTTGGATATAGTATTTTTCTTTTTATCGGCGATATTGTCCATCACCTCATCGACCAATACAGCATGATCCGGCAAAAAAGAGACACAAATCGCTAAACCATTAAGTGGGATTCTTTTTTGCGGCATATCGCGCATTTTCCCCAAACGCATAACGCAACCAGCCGGGCTTTGAACCCTTTTGGGAGGGATATTGTAAACTTTTTTTGCGGCGGCGATGCAATCATTTTCTGGCAACCGGGGCAATTAAAATGTATGTACGTCTGGAGTTGTTTGGAGGCGCGGAAACGACCCGGCGCGTAGTAGGCTGTGCCGCTTAGATCAAATAGCTTATAAATGGCGCCTTTTTTTTCGAGTGTTTTTAAAGTTTTATAAAGCGTTATCCCGTTTACTCCTTTTGTTTGCCGTTTGATTGACGATATGGAAACAGCGGCGCCAACCGGGATGATTATAGATAAAACTTTTAGCCGGGCTGTTGTTATCCTCAGCTCAAGGGTTTCCAGCAGCGTTTCGGCATCATATTTTTCATTAACCTTTATCATTTTAATAATATTTTATAAGGTTAGCCATCAGGCGGCCAGCCGATTCTTGTCCGGCCGGTCAGCCGTATTAAAAATTTTTAAGAAAAGATAAGGGCCTGCCCAAAAACAGGCCCTTGTTTGGGTTATAAACTCGCAACCGGTTTTGCATGCGGCGATAGGTCAAACGGAACGACAACTTTAAAGCTGATATTGCGGCCCATATTGAAAATACCTGGTTGGACACCCGGGGGCACAGTAGGATTGTCAAAATATTTAAGCCTGCTCATGTTCGATTGGTAAGCTACGTTAGCAAGGTTGGTTCCTTCGATAAACAGTTCAACAACTTTGCGGCCTTTGGAGTCGAAGATATTGCCGCCTATTCCGGCGCTTAATAAGTTATAGCCTGCCGTATAGGTTTCTGTGCCATAAGCCGCAAAAAAGCGGTCTTGTGCATTGTAATGGTCGAAGCCTATAAAAGCATAAACGTTTCTAAAATCGCCAACCCCGTTTGCAAAAGTCCCGCGAAGCTCGGAGTGGGTATGCAGCGGAGGGATAAATGGCAGATATTTTAAACTATCCGGCTGATGACCCCCGTTGCCCAAATTAGTTCCATAAGTTAATGTGAGGGAGTTGGCGAAATGCAGCCACGACAGCGGGTGGATATCCAGGTAAAACTCGCCGCCGTCGATGCGCGCTGTGCTTTGTGTATAGGTGAACTTGCTGTAAATTCCGTTGGGATTTGGAGAACCGTCCGGATTTACGCGTTCAGGATTGCCTTGTGCATCCAGTATTTGCTCCTGGAAAATATAGTTTTGTATATTGTTGTCAAAAACCTCGACGCTGGCCGATACATTTGGCAGCGTAAGGAAGGCCCCCACATCGCTTTGCACGTTAAACTCGGGTTTAAAATCGCTGTTGCCAACATGGAATATTTGGGAGCCCGGGTCAGCGCCATTGGCCGAGAGCTCAGCAATACTTGGCGCTCTAAAACCGCGTGCGATGTTTGCTTTCATTAAAAACTCGTCAGAAAAGTTGTAGGTACCGCCGAAGCTTCCGGTTGCGCCCGCGAACGTTTTGCTTAATGCATTAAACTGCTTATACACATTAGCGGTGGTTGTTGGATTGGGCCCGGTATAAAGCGATGGGTAGAAACTGTTTGTCGTATCAACATAAGCAGCTTGTTGCGTGATCGAGCGGCTATCGTACCTTGCGCCTGCCGAAAGATCTAATTTTCCGAAGCTCTTTTTTAGGATGAAAAAAGGGCCGATATCGAACTGGTGATAAGCCGGGATCGGAAAATCGGTCGCGCCGTCTATCGTGTTGTTTTGATACTGGCCGTTAATGCCTACCGAGGTTTCGTAATCATTTCCCAGGTCAAAGTTGTATTTAACATCATAGGTATACGTTGCCAAATGCAAGTTCAGCCCTGGTATGTCAATCTCGGTAGGATGCGTGTACTCGCGCCGGTGGCTAAACTGGTAACCGAGGTTAACAATTAGGTTGCCATTGCCTAACACAAAGTTGCTGTTGTCGTAAATACGGTACAACTGCACATGCTGGTGCAAAGGTGTAATGGCGTACGAATTCAACACCGATTCGGGCACAATGGGCCGGTAGGTATCCGCATCCGTAATTTGAGAGGTAAACTTGCGGGTAGCCGAATCCCTGCTGCCGTCCGGAATTTCCTGGAAATCATCAAATATAGAGGCATTGAGGTACGAATATCCCCATGATTTATTTAAGCCGACCATTACTCTTGCATCGCCTTCCTTGTACCCGGTGCCATAAACGCGGCCATCATGCGGGTCCTGGTAATCCTTTGCCTGTTTACCGGATATGACAGTGCCCCACACAAAACCATTCTGATTCCCAAATAACCTGAACGAGCCATTCATTAGCCCCTGGTTTGTTCCATAAATGCCTTGTACCGACCCTAATATTTTGCCATCGGGAACAGGCGTCGGGCTAAGGAGGTTGACCACCCCGCCTATGGCGTCTGATCCGTAACTTAAACTCGCCGGGCCTTTAATAACTTCTATGCGGTCGATGGAGTTTTGATCAACTTCAATCCCGTGCTCATCCCCCCATTGCTGGCCCTCCTGGCGTATGCCGTCTTCGGCAGTAACTACCCGGTTGTACCCTAACCCATGAATAAACGGTTTTGAAACGTTGGGTCCGGTAGTAACGGCGCTTATCCCGGGCAAATTGGCTATTTCGTCAATTACGTTTCCCGAAGCAGCCCGCTGATCAATAAAACTCTTGCCAACGGCAACCATCGGTACCGGGTCTCTTTTTATTTCAGTCGCCTTGCTTACGCCGGTAATTACCACCTCGCCGGCTTCAATAGAGGATACTCGGAGCTGTACATCCAGGGTGGCTATTTTGGAAAAATCGACCCTTTGGTTAAACGTGGCATAACCCAAACGGCTAACCTGCACCAGGTAAACCCCTTTGGGCAGGCGGTTGATGGTATATTTACCCGAGGCATCGGTCACAGCGCCGGTTCTTAGATCGGGAATGGAAATAGTGGCCCCGGCGATAGGTTTGCCGTCGGCCTTGTCGGTAATTGTCCCACTTAAGGTGCCTGTAACAACATCGGTTGTAGTGTGTGCGGCATTTGCAAATAATGATATAGCTATAAGTATAGATGCCAGGAAAGAAATTAGCTTCAGTTTCATAGTAAAAAAATTAAAAAATGAATGATACCACCCACCGGGCCATAGCAATAGCCGGAAAGGAGGATTGATAGAAAAAGAAAAATAATACTATGAAACCGGCGGCGCGCGTCCGGGAGAAAGAATAAGCGAGATGCTTACAAAGGCATAAGAACCTACTGTAAAAAGTTGAAAGCTTGCGGCAGCTGCCGGAGCGAACGCCTGCGAACCGAGCACAACCTGGTTGTGGTGCATGGCGTCGCACAGCTGGCATCTGTCGCTTACGTGTTGCCGTGATGATTGGTGCGTTGCCTTATTTGCTATTGACGCAACATTGGTGTTGTGCTGGTGCGAATAAACAATGATCTGCCCCGCCGCAAAGACTATAAGCAGCAGCCGGGAAAGGAAAATTCGTTGTTTACTTTTTTTTCTAACCACGCAACGGGGTGTAATTTATGTCAAAGCTAAATAAAAACCGGTAAAAGCAATAGACTTTGCCACAAAATTGCATTTAATTTCTTTTGGGTTGATTTTAAGTAAGGTTCACGCATGCAGACTCCAATAAACAGACCCTGAAGATAGCGCGGCCTTATTCCTGTCCGCCGTTTATCATATCCGAAACAATCCCAGGCTTGTTCTTACGCTCCGCCCAATATACCCCGCCAAGATGCAGGCATATAAACCCGAGGATGAGGTACATATTGAACGAGTGTATTTCGCGGAAGGCATGTATTGCCTTTAGCGCCGGCACATCATCTTCAAACGCCAGGCATAAGCCGGTAATGGCCTGCGTAATAATCATCAGGTAAAACATCGCGTATAAGGTTTTAACCCAGAAATCGTGCCTTGCCTGCTCTCGGTTTTCTTTGGTGTCTTTATATTGTTGATACAGACGTTTAAGGCTTCTCAAAAACTTTTGATCAGCCACCTGAAAAAACTCAAGCAAAAGCCGGAAGACTACCAGGGCCACCAGGCCATAGCCAATCCAGGTGTGTGCGGCCCATACACTGTCGCTAAGTTCATGTGCTGCATGCCGTGCCTGGTCATCGGTTACCGTTGCACCGGCTTCCTTTAGCTGATCTTTTATCACGGCTGCATTTTGCCTCGTATTCATTAAGGTCGAATGAAGTAAAACAGTAAGCAGTGAACCTGAAATAACGATAGCGTTTAACCAATGCCATAACCGGATACCGGCAGAATTCTTTTTTATCTGCGGTGTTGGCTGGATGTCCTTTGTGGTGGGTCCGGTTGCTATCATAATATTTATTTAAAATCTACGGCCTAAAATTACCTTGAAAATTCCCCTGTCGGTACTGTTTGTAAAACCCCATCCGTAGCCTGCGTTAAATTCCCAGTTAGGGTTAAAATTTAAGTCTGTGGCAATAAAAAGCTGGTGCTGCTGCTGCTGGATAGGATCGTAATTAAAAAAAGGGCCTACGCTGCCGTAATATTCAGGGCCGAGCGCTACAACCTTGGTGATATCGTAACTCACCTTTACATTTGGCGAAAAAATGAGCCCCCTGTTTTGGTCCACTCCCCTAAAAGTTTGGTCGAGCGTGGGGTTTAGCGAAATATACCAACCGCCCCATTTTTTGTCGACGATCGGCCTTATTTCCAGGGTTTCCGTATCCGAAGAATATTGAGCCTTTTGAAAGCCGTATTCCAGCGAGATACTTACGCCTACCGGCCATTTCCAACTTTCAGGCGCGGCAAACCTGGGGCGTATGTGCGACCCGACGTAAGCCGTACGGCCATCGTTGCCAAGCGTGTTAAAAAAGTAAAACCCCGTTTCAAACCAGGGTGTCCAGCCGTGCGTGATCTCAATAGTCTCGTGGAACACATGTTCCGTCGGCAACACGCCGTCAACAATACTTGTGCTTCCGTCGAAAGTATAATTGCTGTGCAATTCAACCATTGTGTGGCCGGCCTCCTCGGTTTCTGAACCGTAAACCTGTATCTCGTAGTTATCCTGCGCCCTGAGCCCGGTAGCTATGCCGAAAAATAAAAAGGCGAGTATATAAAATTTCCTCATGTTTTGTCAGTTGGTTAGCGTTTCCTGATTTGGATAAAAGAAGCGACGCTTTGCAGGCGCCTGCTCATTATCAAAAGTATAGGAATTTATTCCGCGGCGTCAGATTGTAATTGCAATTTTACGGTATCCGGCCCATTACCAATATTTATTAGTCGTAAAACTACCCGGCAAATTTGAAGCAATACTGTAGATTGAGCAAGCTAAAGGTAACAAATATTATAAACAGCGAGCCTTACCCCGGCCTGATCAGCTACCCGTTTCAATCGAATCGCCATCGCCTTTATTATTCTACAGTTTTGCTACAAATTCATAACATAGATTTAATAAAAATTTAGCTATTGAAACTCCTTTTAGTTGAAGACGAGCAAAGCCTGCGCGAATCCATAGAAAAATATTTTAGTGAAGAAGGGAGCATTTGCGAGACTTGTGGCGATCAGAAGACCGCGATTCAAAAGATCGCCGTTTACAACTATGATTGTATTTTGCTGGATATTGGACTGCCCGACGGCGACGGCTTTGCTATTTTGGACTTTCTGAGGTCGACAGGTAAAAATGAGTGCGTATTGATTATATCCGCGCGAAACTCGCTGGATGATAAAATTAAGGGGCTTAATCTCGGCGCGGATGACTATATCACTAAACCTTTTCACCTTGCCGAGTTAAAAGCCCGCCTGATGGCCATTTTCAGGAGAAAGACCTTTGTCACCAATAATACACTTGAATATAACGAGATATGTGTCGACCTGCTGGGACGGAGGGTGACCGTTAACGACAAGGTGATGGTGCTTACCCGGAAGGAATATGATATGCTGCTATATTTTATTGCCAACAAGGGGAAAGTGATCTCGAAAAATGCGATAGCGGAGCATTTATGGGGAGATGAGATGGATATGCTGGATAGTTTTGATTTTATTTATACACATATAAAAAACCTCCGGAAGAAATTGATGGAACTTAGCGGGAAAGATTTTTTTGCCACCATTTACGGCGTAGGGTATAAATTTGCCTGATAGATGAAATTATCCGCGCATTATAATAAAGCCAGCATCATTGTAAGCGTTTCGGTTTTGCTGATATCGGGGGTTGTTTACTATCTTATCATCAACCATATTGCCCGGCAACAGCTGGATAACGACCTGACCGAAGAAGTGGAGGAAGTAATAGATTATGTGAATCAAAACCAGCGGCTGCCCCGGTCTATTGACTTTGATGAAGACGTTACCACCTTTGCAAAAACAAAAGCACAGGCTTTTGACACACGATTTTTTGATACCCCATACAATAACCCAAAAGAGAAGAAGGCCGAAGATGGCCGCGCCGTGTCGGCACTTATAAAAGTAAACGGACAGGGGTACATCGTTACGATAGTTGAATCGCGGGAGGAGACGGAATATCTCATCCAGATCATATCGGCGATTACCCTGGCGCTTACCGCCGTTTTACTTTGCATAATGATTGTGACCAATAGGTTTGTTTTGAATGGTCTTTGGCGGCCGTTTTACTCCATTTTGCAACAGGTAAAAAAGTTCAACGTAGCCGATACGGGGAAGATTGCCACTATTGGATCAACGGTAGACGAGTTTAAAGACTTAAGCGACGCCGTTGCTAAAATGTCGTCGAGAGTTACGACAGACTATTTGGGACTGAAGACTTTTACCGAAAATGCCTCGCACGAAATGATGACGCCGCTGGCAGTTATAACTTCCAAGTTGGATATACTGATACAGGACGAGAAGCTAAGCCCGGATCAATTTGCCCAAATAACCGATATTTATTCAGCGGCCAGCCGGCTAAGCCGGTTAAATCAATCGTTGCTGTTACTGGTTAAAATAGACAATAACCTGCTTAGGGATACCGAAAAAATAAATTTGAGAACCGTCATTCTTGATAAAGGCCAGCAATTTCATGAGATGATCCATAACAAAAACATTGCGCTGGATTATCAGTTGAACAATTTTGAGGTAAACGCCAGCAGGTATTTGATAGACGTTTTGGTTAACAACCTTTTTAGCAACGCCATCAGGCATAACAAAAATGCAGGCCGTATAGAAATCCGGCTATCCGGCAATAAACTCTGTTTTCAAAATACGGGAGACCCCTCCCCGCTTGACCAGGATGCTATTTTTGAGCGATTTTACAAGGGCCGCAATTCCGACGGAACGGGCCTGGGCCTGGCCATCATGAAAAACATCTGTACGCTTTATGATTTCAGCATCGGCTACCAGTTTAATCAGGGCATGCACTGTTTTTGGGTGGAGTTTGGTCAATAACGGATCGGGACCAGTGTCGTGTCGGCCATGAATTGGCGCTTAGTCTTGAGTTTCAGTCAGAATATCGAAATGCAGACTTTTGACTTACGACCAAAGACTTTTGACTTAACACTAACCTTTTACACTCCTCCCAATATTACCGATAGTTTCTTCAGTAAACCGTTTGGCCTGGTCGAACCAATCCGGCGCTTTGTCGGTTAAATCGTCTAAAATTGAACGGCCGTTTTCACCCTTTTTTGTAATGTAGTTGATGCCGTAGCCTACCGCGGCGCCAACGATGATATATTTTAACAATCGCATTGTATTTAAGATTTTGCCTATAAAACGCCTGCTATTAAAGAATGTTTTGTGGATAAAAAATTATTGCTGAAAATGAGGCGTTTATGTAATTATTGCTACCTTTAAACAAACAAGCGTCCCCATGACAACAATGCATTTCATCCTGTCGGCTATTTGCATAGGTGTTGCAAATATCTGTATCGAGTGGTTTTTCGTCGGGTTTCTGTTCCACAGCGCCCAGGCGCTCACGCCGCAAACCTGGCGCCCCGAAAGCAATAAGAGCTACCTGTATAGTTCGTTGATGAGCTTCCTTTTTGGAGCCCTGTTCACTTTGTTTTATATAAAAGTGGGGGTAAACTACGTATTGCTGCGGAATGTTTGGTCGCACATAAAGCTTGGGCTGATCTGTTTCGCATGCTTTGGCTTTATTTTGGGAATCAGCAATGCGATCTACATTAACTACAGCCGGAAATTCGTTATCGGCACCATGATTGCTTCTGTACTGACCTACGCATCGGCGGCTATCATTGCGGGATTATTCTGCTGGAAATAAGACCGGTCAGCTAATAATTTACGTACTGCTCATCGAAGCTGCCATCGGCGAAAAAGTCAATTAATCCATAGCCGGGCGCGGTTTCGCGTTTATTGCCTTCCCACCAGGCGCCGCTTACCGCGCCGTTACACAAGTAGGTAACATTGTTGTAAACCACCTTGTCGCGCAGGTGGATATGGCCGCTAAGGCAAAGTTTCACGTTCGGGTGTTTGTAAAACAGCGCCATGATCTTCGAAATATCGGTGTGCATATCACCGCCGAGCACCTCCCATTTGTTAACGGCGGTTTGATCATCCACCATCAGCGTAGCGGTAAGCAGCGGGATATGCGACAGCACACAAACAGGCATGTCTGCCGGCGTTGCATTCAATTCATTTTCCAGCCACGCGAATTGTACGTCGCCGAGGTTGCCGATATACCAGGTATTATCGATATCCAAATGAACGCTATCCAGTAAAATAAATTTCCAGCCATTTTTGATAAAACTGTACCAGGGCGACGCAAGCTGCAATTGATCGATGGAGAATTGTTTGCCATAAAGCGCCTGGCCTTTGTCATTTTCATTCCACCAGATATCGTGGTTACCCAGGACATAATGCATCGGCAGGCTACACTCCGATTTAATGGTAGCATGCCACAGTTTCCACTGGCCGTTAATGGTATCAAGGTTTTCCTTGTTCATGTCGAACACAATGTCCCCGCCATTCAGGATCAGGTCGACATTTGGCTGCCGCTGTACATGGTGCAGGCAGCGTGCAAACCGGGCCGGCGCATCCCATTTATTCTTTAAATGCACATCGGTAAGGTGTGCTACGCGCAGAACTGGCCTTTTATCGGTGCCGATGGGGTTGATATGCAGGGCCGGCAAAACGGCCAGGCCGGCCAGGCTTTTGATGACGGATCTTCTTTCCATAATGCTGCCAATATAGCAATTGAATATTTACTCAAATTTAAATATTCCGTTTTGTATGGCATAAAGCACCAGGCCGCTGCGCGACTTTAAGTTAAGTTTTAAAAAAAGCGCTTCGCGATAATTATCTACTGTACGCGGGCTTACAAACATTTGGTCGGCAATCTCTTTGTAAGTCAGCTCGGAGCAGCAGAGCCGTAAAAACTCCAGCTCCTTTTTGGAAATATCCGGCAGATCTTCTTTGTCAGTAACCGAACGCAGCAGCTTGCCGGAAACCATTTCGTTAATATAAACGCCTTTTTCGTGAATTGCTTTGATGGCCTCCAAAAGCTCGCGCGGCCTCGATTCCTTCAAAACATAACCGCCAGCCCCGCATTTTATCATTTGGATAACCGCCTTATCATCCTCAAACATACTCAGCGCCAAAACCCTGATCTTAGGATAGTTTTGTTTGATCCATTTAGTTGATGCATACCCATCCATTACCGGCATGTTAATATCCATCAGGATAACGTCCGGCCTGGTGTGTTTAGCCAGCGCCTGCTGCAGCTGCTGGCCGTTTTCCGCTTCGAAAACCACCTCCAGTTCATCAAATTCAGCCATCAGGGCAGCAACGCCGTTCCTGAACAACGTATGATCGTCGACTATGGCAATATGTATTTTATTGTTTTCCATTTTTTTTAAGGATATGGAATTGAAACGATGATTTGTGTACCCTGGCCCACATTTGACGCGATGGCCGCTTCGCCGCCGATAATGCCGGCACGTTTGCGGATGTTTTGGAGGCCCATTCCATGGCGCGCCGGCGGCGCTTCATCGGCCGCGAAGCCGACGCCGTTGTCGGCAATACGCAACTCCAGCGCACCCTCCGCATAATCCAGATCGACGGTAATCTCTGTAGCCGCCGCATGTTTGATGATATTATTAAACACCTCCTGGGTAATGCGAAAAATGATCAGGTCCTTATCGGCATTACGGTTTGCAGCTATCTCATCACCCGCTGTATAAATAATTTCAAAGCGGCCCGACCGCTCCATCCAGCTTACCAATTGCCTGATCGCTTCAACCAGCCCAACCGCAACCAGCTGGTCCCCCTGCAGCAAATGACCCAGCAGTCTCATTTCCTTTATCGAGCGCAGCGTGAGATCGATGGAATCATCAATCTTTTGCCGGGCTTTCGCTTTGTTATCCAACTCAATGGAATTGAGCGTAAGCGATGTTAAACTTAGCAGCTGACCGATGTTATCATGCAAATCCGCACCAATGGTTTGCATGGTTTGCTCCTGCACTTCGAGCTGGGTTTTGGTGAGCTCGGAAGCGAAGGTGAGCTGCATTTGTTGTTTTTCCAGGATATGCCGCTTTTTGCGCTGGTTGTAAACAAAGATATAAACAATTATAAAAGCAGGGGCGATGAGGAAGATGATCGTACTAACGATGACTAAGCCGCTGATATCCGCCATAACCACTTTCTGCATATAAATGAGTAACTCCAAAAACCGTATAATAAGATGTTCAAAACATTATATATATAACCTACAAAATGTTTGTTATGAGGTAGAATTCTTTTAATCGAATCGTAAAAGAGATTTAAGACTGTACTTCCAAAAAAGAAAAATAAAACGCCTGCCACGAACCAAAACTCCGGGTATATTCCTAGCTTAATATTTGCATCAGACTGAAAAAGATTGTAATAAAATATTAAGGAACACAAAACTATTTCTACTGAAAATATGGAATTGGTTAGTTCATTATATTCGAACAGCCCATGTTGGCTGATTTCGTAAATATAAAATACTGAAAGAAGGGGGAAAAATATAAGTAGGATTAAAACCGTATAAATTTTCTTATCCAAAAGTACCGAAAAGATTACGTTATAGAATGCTACCTGAAAGACCAGCAAAAGATTATAAAGCCAAATATTGGGCAAGTTGTGCTTTGTGTCTTTTAAATAATTTATTTTGATAGGAATGGCCGCCATTTCCGCAGCCACTGTTATAAAAAGAAAAAAAATTACAAACCACGATGTCCATAAACGATTTTTCTCCAAAGAAATCAGAGCAGCGATAAGACAAATTAGTTCTGCGCAGGTATTAATCGTAAAGTACTGCAAAATCATAGGACTTTTTCTTTAATTGCAACTGTTTGGACACATTTCACCATTATCATAGCCCCCCATCATCCAACGGAAATTGGGTTGCATTGTGATTGCGTTAGTCCCATTCGATTTTCTGCAGAATTTTGGTTCCAGTTCCTCTAGGCATTGATAGTAATCGAAATGGTCTGATCCTTTTGGATACGTAGGTACTAAAATGAACAGGTCCTTGTCTTTGTATGATTCCAAACCCACGCTTAGGTCGCCTTTTCCAAGATATATTCTCAAGCCATCTAAATTATTTTTGCCATCCAGGATTGCATCAAACAAACTCTTAATAAAGCAATAAGGATACCATTCCGAGTACGTATTTATTGGAGTTGCCGCGGCTGAGCCCCCATTCTCCCTCCTTTTTGCCACCCATTGTTGGCACTGGGCTACGTTAATATAATGGTCTCCTGGGTTTGAACAACTTTCTGGCGGCAAGGCCGGCAAGCTGTATAATGTCGCACCATGGGATTCGCTTGCATCAGCATTGTCATCGACCGTATTTTCGCCAGTTGTCACGGGATAGCTCATAGGATGATCATAATAATCCCCATGTCGACTGTGCCCATCAATGTTTTGTAGCTTCGTGGGCACCAAGAAAATCATGTTATTCAGTTTGGGGTTGACGACAACTCCCGGATTATCGCATCCTAGATAAACTCTTATCCCATCGACCTGTTTCGATGTGGCCTCTGAAGTCAATAATTTATCCATTTCTTTAATTTGTTGCTTTGAATACCATCGATACACTGATTTGTAGTGCATGTCTTTTGCTGCATAAGTTTTAAAGTTCTCTGCCTGCTGCATCGCGGTAGATTGAGACAATCCATCTAAGGTCTCATAGGCGGTTTTTTTAGAATAATATCTGCTCAAAAAGCAAGACGATAACACTACGGCCATTACAAAGATGAACGACATTGGTAATAGTTTTTTCATGATCAAAAGTTTAAAAGTTAGTTAATTAAGTTTGTTTAGGGCTAATGTTCTCAATAACTTCCACACAGACATCGCTTTAACGCTCTTTTACCATCGCAAAAACACCCTTTTCTACAGTCGCGATACTATTAATTACAGCTATTGGGGCACATTTCGCCATTGTCATAACCGCCATACCAATAACCATACTTTTCAATATGCTTTAAAATATGTGATTGGTTGGTGTCAGGCAAAATGCCGTTTTCAGACCGGCCTGTCGCAGCAAGAGGTGTTACACATTTATTGAATTCTTGCGGATTAAGTTTCTCTAAACAATCATAATAATCCGCATGAATGGTAGCATTTGAGCCTGGAACCTGTTCGACTTTCGTTGGCACTAAAATAAAAACATCTCTGTCCATTCCGGTTTCATCTTTATAACCCTTCCCTAGATAGATCCTTAAGCCGCTTAAGTTGGTGGGACTTGATTGGTTAGCTAAAATTGTATGAAAAACAGCCTTTATAAAACAAGCGTCAAACCACTCGCTTTTGGTATTGAAGCCCGAGACATCATTGTTAATAGCTCGTTTCAAAACCCATCCATGGGCAACAGCAGCATCAAGGTAGTGTTCACTTTTCCGCGTAGTACATGGTTTTTCTGTAGGATTATGAGCGGCGTCGTATAACCGGGCGCCATCTGAAATAGCTTGCGTTGGATTTCTAGGTAAAGCATCCCCGAACGGTGGATCTGAACCTACTAAATAGTCGGCATTATGATCATAGTAATCACGATTAATACTTTGTTTCGTAACCGTTCCGCAGCCACTTTGTCCCGTTCCGCTTCCGTGATCTTCATATGTTGTCACTAGAAATATATGATAGTTAACGTCGTTTGGATTGCCAGAAGTTTCCGAACCCAAATAAAAACGAACGCCGTTCACTTTACTTTCGCACATCAATAAGTTGTACATCTTTTGTATCTGATCAATGCTGTACCATGCATGCACGGGTTTTACGGGATAGCCACTGACCCCGTTATTAAAATTCTTGCAGTAATCATTAATCCTTTGGTTCGCATAGTCGTACCCAAAACCGTTTAATGTCTTCTTCACCACAGGTGTTGCCGGGCATGATGCGGTATCTGCTGATGCTGCCCGCCCCGGCGATTTGCCTTTACATCCTCCCAAACAATACGCTATTACAAAGAAACCCGCAACGTAAAATAGATTTTTCATGATCAAAAGTTTAAAAGGTAATTAATTCAGTTTAATTATCGCTAATATCTCCAATAACTTCCACATTCCCAACGCCTTTTAACCTTATTTATACCGTAAAAACACCCTGTAAAAAAGGGAGGTATTACGGTAGCCCCATTTTCCTTTCCGCCTGAGATTTGGTGCAGTAAATCAATAAACACTAGTCACCAAAAAAAACCATGGACTACCAATCAGTAGAAAACGTATTGCTTAAATATCCTGAAAGCAACTTTGAGCAATTTTCGGCAAAAGCAAAATTATGTGTGGAAAAGTTCCCGGCGCATAACAAGATCATCGAACTAATAGACGATGAAGAAATTGAGTTAAGCCATTTTCACAGCCTCCTTAAAACCTTGTTTCACCAGGTTTATACCAGCAGTTCTTCATTTGCTCTTGCCGGGTCCATGTGTGATAGCCGGCATTTTAAAATTCGCGAATACCTGTTGCATCACGCCGAGGAAGAACAGGACCATTGGAAGTGGATCGTGCAAAACCTGCGTGACACGAGTTATAACGGCGCCGACCCGAGAGAAGTTTTCCCCCCTTTTCCGACCCAGGCGTATATTTCGTTTGCCATGTTCCTGGCGCTCAAACATCCGGTTGCCCGGCTTGCCATGGGATATGTACTGGAAGGGTTAAGCGGTCAGTTGGGTGTAGAATATGGACAAAAAGCAGCGATGCAACTCCAATTGAACCGGGAGCAAATGTCATTTTTCCTTTTGCACGGAGAATTGGATAAAGGCCACAGTCAGGATATATTGGACGTACTGGCGACGGCTCCGCTTACTCCTTACGATTGGGCTTATTGCGAATATGCCGCTGAATGCACGGTGCACCTCTACAAGGGCATGTATAATTATGCAGCGGATAAGGTAAAAAAGGTGATGCCGGTGTAACCCTCATCCGGCCATAAAAAACAAGACCTGCTAAAAAAAGAATGGAACATATCATACAAACGGCAAAGACCGAAGATGAGCGGGAGGCTATTTACAGGTTTCGGTACAGGATTTACATTGAGGAAATGCAGAAGCGGCATGTTCGCGCGGATCATGAAAACAAAATATTATCTGACCATGCCGATTCATATACCCTCCTTTATTACGCTGCTATAAACCACGAGATCGCGGCGACTGTGCGATCGCAAAGGGGAACAGAGGGATTGTTTCTAAAAGAGGTGAGCACTTTTTTTGAGATCGATGAATTTGAAACTTTTTTTGATCATCGTAAAATAGCAATTGTGGATCGCCTTATCGTCGACAACCCTTACCGCCGTGGGCTTCTGGCGCATCAAATGATGCTAAGAACCTATACCGATGGCTTACAAGCTGGGACTAAACTGTGCTTTATCTCGTGTGACGATCAATTGTTACCGATGTACCTGAGATATGGTTTCAGAACATATAAGGAACCGTCCGTATTGCCAACTGGTGAGCAACGCCACCGCTTGCTTTTGTTTTTATGTGATAAAGGTCATTTGCAGCAAGTAAGGAGTCCCTTTTTGCCGCATCTCACTGAATGTATGGATGATAAAGGGGTTAATGCGGCGTTGGCTAAGGAAAAACTCAATCTAACACTAATGGAATTAAGCGGCCAATGCCGTTTTACGGCTAAAACAAAGTACAACCGCAAAGGCTAATATTGCTAAAGCGGCCAGCGTTGGCGATGTTACTACGGAGATTTGCAAAGTGTGGTCCAGCATCAGGAAATACGTCATCCTGGCCGAAAACATACCATTCGTGGGCAAGTTTATTACCATCATCGCCGATCTGCTGGATTCGCTCTGCCCCCAAAATTGATTATTTGACCGCCGGTCGTCAAGATAGCTTGCAACAAAACACAGCCTAAACCCCAATGCCTTCAGCCCCCGCTGAGGCATTTTCCTTTTCTTAACACTGGTTAATAAAAACCCGTTCGTTAGTCGGAACTTTCAAATTATATTTACTCATCAGATGATACGATGAGCCCTAATTTAATTCCCCGAAAGTCCCTCGCCGACGAGGTGGCGTCCGCGTTGCAGGAAAAAATACTGAAAGGCGGCTATAAGGTAAACCAAAAGCTGCCGGTTGAGGCTGAGTTGATGCATACTTACGGCGTGGGCCGGTCAACGGTACGCGAGGCGGTGAAGATTTTGGTTAACTCGGGGTTTTTAAGGGTGCTGCAGGGCATAGGTACTTTTGTGGAAGAGAGCTCGGGGTTTAACGAGCCGCTGAGCCAGCGCATGAAGCGGGCCGATGCACAAAGTATAGCGGAGGTTAGGCAGATACTTGAAATGAAAATTGCTGAAAAGGCGGCTACCAACCGCAGCGGCAATGATATATCCAAACTGGAACACTTTTTAAGCAAGCGAAATAAAGCCGCCGATAAAAACCTGGTAGCGGAAGCCGTAGACGCACACATCAGCTTCCTGCTGGCGCTGGCTGATGCATCAAAAAATGAGGTGTTGTCCGGCTTATACAAACAATTCCTGCTGCAGCTTAAGGCGGACTTAACGGACAAGCTGGAAGACACCGCCTTTTTCAAAGATAAACGCGATCAATATCAAAACCTGCTTGACGGCGTTTTGCGGCAGGATCCCCGCAAGGCCTGGCACTCGGCCGGCAAAATTACCGGGAATATGGTGTAGATTAAGTTCAAAGTCCGGAGTCGAATCCCGATAGCTATCGGGACAAAAGTCGGTGTTGCGGGAATGCTTGTTGTGGGAATGGCTAAAACAAACTGGTTTGAAAATTCTGTAGTTCCTCAACTTTTTTTAGCCTGGTGGCGCCTGGCGTTTTTAGCGTGCCATCGATTTGGTAAACCGCCGACTCGACAAACCTTGAGGCAACGATGATTTGGGTATCGCCACAGCATGCGTCAAACAATTGCTGCACCAGCCGGGGATCATTATTGTTTTTTGACAGGTGCGCTAACAGCAGATGGCTTAAGTAAGGCGCCTTATGGTTTGTAAATAATTCAGCTGCCTGTTTGTTTGATAAGTGGCCGTTTCCCCCGCGGATGCGCCGTTTAAGGTGATAGGGATAGCCACCCTTCTCCAGCATTTCATCATCGTAGTTGGCCTCCAGAAATGCGGCGTGGCACTGGCTGAAATGATCGATCAGATTTTGACAGGCGATGCCGATATCGGTAAATACACCTACACGAATATCATTGTACGAAACCATAAAGCTGCAAGGATCGGCGGCGTCATGGTTTTTAGAAAAGGCCGTCACCAACAGGCCGCCGATTGTCACCCGGTGATCAACCGCAAACGGGCGAATTAAACTTTCGTCGATAACCAGCCCACCGCTGCTATGCGTAGCCGGCGTAATATACACCGGTAGCTGGTGCTTTTTTGCCAGTACCGGGATGCCGTTGATATGGTCGGAATGCTCATGCGAAACGAAAATTGCCCTTACCTTTTTGATGGACAAACCCAGCCGGAGCATGCGCCGCTCCGTTTCGCGGCAGGAGATACCGGCGTCTATCAATACCGCGTCATCGCTATTGCCTACATAATAGCAATTGCCGTTGCTCCCTGAATTTAACGATGCGATAAAAAGCGACATGAGTATGCAAAGGAACTTTTTTATTTCGGAATTCGGATGTTCGACTTCGGATTTTTTGATGAGGTTAGTTCTATCATTTCTTTTCATTCAGCATTTTTAAATCCGAAATCGAACATCCGAAATTCGAAATCCTCCTATATTCGCCTTATGGATTCACCTATAACATTGCCGGTACTTACTGCCGAGGAACTGCGGGTGCTTGGCGCTTTGATGGAAAAGAGCAAAACGACACCCGACTATTACCCCATGACCATCAACAGCCTTGTGGCGGCATGCAACCAAAAAACATCGCGCAAACCGGTGGTACAGTATGATGACAATACAGTGGCGCAGGTGCTCAACACGCTAAGAAAGCGGGCGCTGGTATCCACGGCAACCGGCGGCTCCGACCGGGCGGTAAAGTATAAACACAACTTTGCCATTGTTTTCCCGGTGTTGCCGGCGGAGGTTGCCATCATTTGTTTGCTGATTTTACGCGGCCCGCAAACGCCGGGAGAACTGAATACGAATTCGGGCCGGCTGCATGAGTTTGAGTCGATAGAAGACGTGCAGGAGGTGCTCGACAGGCTGAGCAGCCCTGAAATGCCGTTCCTGGTGCAGTTGCCCAAACGGCCGGGGCAAAAAGAGGCCCGGTATGCCCATTTATTGGGTGGCGAGCCAGACCTGAGCGAAGATGATTATGCGGATGAACCAACTGGCAGAACTTCAGGCGCACTGGAAGCCAGGGTGACCAAACTGGAAGCAGAGCTTGCTGCCTTAAGAGCGGAATTTGATAAGCTAATGAAAGAGCTGAGCTAAACCCATCCAGCCGTCTAAGCCTTTTTATTTGATTTCCAGAGAAAAATCAGCACCTATTGGTGAATATCTTTCACCCTGATTCACATGGTTTATTGGCGCTGCTTGTGTACTTAATATTAATTAAATGTTTGTGTTTTTTATTACATTAGTGGCATGAAAACTAAAATTGCCGACCTGGAGTTTGAACCCCTGTTATCCGCCGAGGCTATTGAAGAACGGATTAAAGCCATCGGTATACAGATCAGCAACGATTATAAGCATGTTGTGCCGGTATTTATCGGCGTTTTAAACGGCAGTTTTTTGTTTATCGCCGACCTGATCAAACAGATCGAGATTCCCTGCGAAATTACCTTTACCAAATTGGCATCGTACTACGGCGGCACCAAAAGCACGCTTAAAATACGCGACGATATCGACTTTGCCATGGACATAAAGGGCCGCGATGTGGTGGTGATTGAAGATATTGTGGATACCGGCAACACCGCCCACTATTTACTGGAGAAGTTGCGAATAAAACAGCCTGCTTCCATCAAGCTTTGCTCCCTGCTGCTAAAGCCAAAGGCCCTGCTCAAAAAGATCGACGAACTGAAATACGTTGGCTTTGAGATTGAAAATGAATTTGTAGTGGGCTATGGCCTTGATTACAAGGAAATGGGCCGGAATTTGAAAGATATTTATAAAAGAGTGAAGTGATTTGATTTCGGATTTCGGATGTTCGATTTTTCGCGATTGTTAGTTCTCAGCGGTGCTCAAGAGGGCTTCGCCGTTTCGGATTTGTTTCTCAACCTTCCCCGAAGTCTGTGTCCTCACAGACTTTCTCCAATCCCCGGATTGTTTAGCCAATAAGCGTTTAAAAATCAGTGCGATATATCCTCCTGATACAAACAATCCCCAACTGTTGCTGTTAAAACGTCAAGCGCTCATGCAATTGCTTGCGCTTCCGTCGTGTTGACAATCCTTTAATTCAAACTCAAATTACAACAATGAAAAATGTAACCGCTATCGCCATTCTCGGCATTGTACTGCTCCTCCTGGCAAATTTTTATTATGTATTGGTCGGTTTTGATGTGATAAAGCCCATCACGCATGGCCACAAGATAATGGACGTACTGTCTTTCCTGGGTTACCTCGCGGTGTTACCATTTTTTGTAAAATTTCACAAGCGGCGGTTGTTTAAATAGTACCCAGGACTCCGAAGTCTGTGTCTCCACGTTCCCCCGAAGTCTGTGTCCCCACAGACTTCTCCAATGCCCGCTCGTGATGCAGGGTTGGTAGTTGTTTGTGAGGACGCAAACAACGGGGAGCGGGAATCGGTTATTTCAACCTCGCATACGCCCTTACCGGGAATGTCCCTGCACCCTCAAATTTTGGCGGCACGGCGCTGAATTTGAAACCACTTTCGGGTAATTGGTCCAGGTTGCATAAATGTTCGCATATCAATATGTCAGCGCCCAGCAAGGTTGTATGAACGGGCCGGGTTTGGCCGGCGGTATTATCGATGTTATGGCTATCAATACCTACCAGTTTTGCGCCGCCATCCCTTAAATAAACGGCCGCATCTTCGGTGAGGTAGGGGTGGCCTTCAAAATATCCGGCTGTATTCCAATGCCTGGCCCAACTGGTATAAACCAGTACGGCTTTGCCTTTCACGTCTTTCCCAATAAAATATTCCCTGCCAATGGCGGTAGCATCCTTCGCGTTAATGCTGATGCCATCCAGCTCCGCGCACTGCTCCAACGCAATTTGCGACAAATCCTTACCGTGTGCAAAGCGGTGAAACGGGCAATCCAGGTAAGTGCCGGTATTGGTCACCATTTCAATTTTACCTATCTGGAATTCGGTGCCGGCTTCATAAAATGCTTTTGAGTTTTTGCGGCTCAGGTAGTCGCATATTACGGGCGCGGGCAAACCTTTGTAGGTTACTAAACCATCAAAAATGGCGTGGCTGAGATCGATGAGGGTGGACATGGACTTAAAAATATCGAATAAGCAAATGTAAGTGGTAAAATTGTTTACCACAATCCCGGGTGGTTACGATAATCTTCTTACTGCACGATATAAACCTTTTTGATCTTGTTATTTTCGATGTTATAAATCACTACCCCTTTGATAATGCCGTTGCCGCTAAAACGGCTATGCAAAGCAGGGTAAATTTGGCTTTCATATCTATTAGGTTGATGGGGCAAGGCTAATTTAGGTAATTGGGTGGAATTTAAGCTGCGGAGGCCATAAAAATTCCCGGATGGGCAGGTGTGTTGATTAAGGTGAATATCGGAGTCATATGACTTTATGACCTTAGTCAACCACCAGATTTCCCCGGGGCTAGCGGGAACAAGCCGGAGTGTCCATTTGCTTGTCCATTTCGCAACAACACCCAGGCGTCTATTTGCATAGTATTGATTTTCAAACATTTACATGTTTTTATAGATTTCAAAGACGGTATTTATTTGATAGTCAACCAATTACATATTACTGACAAAACAGTGTCACCACTTCCCGCCGCCCGGCTACTTATATTTGTTGTGCGCGCCAGCTTTTTTGTAAAGATGCCGCCGGCTTCCCATTAACAATTCACTTCTATATAACTAAAGAATTTTTTACCACAGAGAGCACAAAGGAAAAACACGGAGAACACAAAGCTTTCATAGTTTGCATTTTTTTTTCTCTGTGTTTCTCTGTGCCTTCTCAGCGTCCTCTGTGGTCAAATTTTTTTGGCAGTTATCCGCCTATTGGCGGACATAAGGCCTTTATTTTAGACTAATCTCTAATCAACTAACCCCCATGTCCTTCGATAACCCATCTTCCGAACGCCCGGAGTACATCGAGCAGCTGCGCGCCGAGATTCGCGGGGTACCTTACCGGCCGGCAAAGCGGAAAAAGGCCGAACCGGAGTCCCCTGAATTAGCAGATGCCCGCTGCCTTTTTACCGTCGAAAGCGGCAACCGCTGGATAGACCTTGGCGCACGCGAGCCCAAAGCAAAAATGCTGCTCGGCGAATGCTGGCACCAGGGAGAACTGTGCATCCTGTTTGCCGACACCAATGCCGGCAAATCGGTATTGGCGGTGCAAATTGGCGAAAACATTGCCCGCGCACAAAACACCGGTCCGTTTGCCTGCGATGCGGGACCCGAAAACGTGCTTTATGTTGATTTTGAACTCAGCACCACCCAGTTTTATCAGCGCTACAGCCACCCGGAGCAAGGCGGCCACAACTTTTCAAATAATTTCTTCCGTGCACAATTTAACCCTTCAGCGGACATACCCGAAAACTTCAAAAGCTTTGATGATTTCCTGATTGCCGGCCTGGAGTACAAGATCAACCTGGTAAAAGCCACCGTGCTTATTATTGATAACATTACCTGCCTGCGCAGCGGCACCGAAAGCGCCGCCGTGGCCCTCAGGCTCATGAATAACCTAAAAAGCCTGAAAGCCGACCATAAACTATCCATCCTGGTGCTGGCCCACACCCCCAAGCGCCGTAATGCCGCACAGCCCCTGTCGGCCAACGACCTGCATGGCAGCAAGCTGCTCATCAACTTTGCCGACAGCGCCGTAGCCATGGGCAAAAGCAAAACAGATAATACCCTGTGCTACCTGAAACAAATAAAGCAGCGCAACACACGGCAGTGCTATGGCGAAGATAATGTGGCCCTTTGCCGCCTTACACAGCCAGGCAATTTCCTGCATTTTACCTTCGAAGGCAACAGCACCGAGCAGGCCCAGCTGCAAGCTGCCGGCCGCCATAGCTATAACCGCAGCACCATTGACCGTGAGGAATTGGCAAAATGTATCAATGAGCTTAACGCCGAAGGCCTTACCGTGCGCGACATCGCCGAACGGCTCCGTATTTCCAGGAGTACCGTGCACAACGTGCTGCAGGCTGATGAAAGCCGGATAACAAACGCCCGGTCGCCGCAGGGCCCGGATGTGCAGGCAGATGAAAAGGCGGTGGGCCGGCATACCGATACACGCGCGGCGCCATCTGCCGAAGGCGCTATCCCCTCGGGGACTGTCGCAAAGCACAGGCCCCGCGAGCCGCAATGGAAGATCAGCAGGGCTCTCCTAAGGCCAAAACATGCCGAAGCGCCGCAGGGTGTGGCTGAAAACGGCCCCCCGTAAGGGTGGCGCCTGCATTAGGGTGGAGAGACGGTGTGCACGGTGTCGTTTCCGTATTTGAAATTACAGTCCGCAGCAATCCTCAATCCGACACGCCGGTAGCTATTTTGGTTGTTACCCGTTTGATAACGCAAAGGCCCGTGCATGGCCAGGTCCATCTATCAAACATTTCGTTATTGCAGGCAAGCGTGGACGCTTGCCTGGGCGGGAGTCTATGTCCCTCCCGAAGTCTGTGTCCCCACAGACTTCTCCAATACCCGTTTGCGATGAAGGGTTGGTAGTTAACTTTTACCGGTCCGATAACACAAAGGCCCGTGCATGGCTGGGTTCATCTATCAAACATTTCGTTATCGCAGGCAAGCGTGGACGCTTGCCCGGGCGGAATCTATGTTCCTCCCGAAGTCTGTGTCCCCACAGACTTCTCCCATGCCCGTTTGCGATGAAGGGTTGGTAGTTAACTTTTACCGGCCCGATAACACAAAGGCCCGTGCATGGCCAGGTTCATCTATCAAACATTTTCGTTGTCGCAGGCAAGCGTGGACGCTTGCCTGGGCGGAAGTGAGATATTGCGGAAAGCTTCGCCATTGGTTTTTTTACCGTAGATTTATGCAACCATGTACTGTAGAAAATTTGTAATTATCACGCTGTTGTTGGTATTAGCTGTCACTACAAGAGCTCAAATGCCAAAATTCAACTCAAACACTTCTGGGGACGAAAAACTTGCATCGCCCATTTATAAAAATTTAGCAAATCAATATGATTTGATAATTGGCTATACCCGTGAAAGCTACTGGTGGAGCGATAAGGAAATCTACAGTTTACTTGCTTTTAAAAATGGAATTTGTTTAAAAGGGTCTTTTTATTCAAAGAGGAGAAAAAACGACTCCTGGTCAAAACCCCGGATAAAATTTGTCGAAATCAATAGAGATTCGGCAAGCTTTATTTTAAACTATTTAAGGGATGCTGGTTTTTTTGCGCTAAACAGAGATACATTAAATATTAATCACCGAAGTATTAACGACAAGCAGGACGAGGTGTTTTCCGTAGACGATGGTGTAAACTATAAGTTTGAAATTCTTACACGGAACTCGTTTACAATCATTGAGTCCTATCAGCCCGACTATTTTTTAGAGAAACTTCCAGAGTATAAGTCACGGGGAATATTTATCAAATGCCGCAATTGGTTTGTCGCAAAACTCAACAGCTTGTGATAATTGTCCTCACACCCCCACCGGCTCCCCAATCTCATTCAAAATCCGCACCGCCTTGTCAGTACTATTTATCCCCTTCAATTCTCAACCGCGCGAATTTTTCACCTCTTTTAAATTACACTTACGCGCGGAGGCCCGTGCACGGCCAGGTTCGGTTCATCTATCAAACATTTCGTTATCGCAGGCAAGCGTGGACGCTTGCCTGGGCGAGAGTTAATAAGTAAAAACTATTTTTTATCTTTATTGAACTAAATTTAACTTATCCGCCAGCAGAAACTTGGATGAAATGGTATAAGGGTATCGTGGAACAAGCAAAATTTGAAAAGATTATACGTTGTTTCTGAAAGACTTTTGCGGAATATTATTATGACATTAGTTCTCAATGATCGTGGAATGAAGTTTTTATTGTTTTTGATGCTTACTGTAACAGTAGGATATCAGGCAGCCGGTCAAAAAGCCGACACTGCAAAATATTATTTTAAGTTTTATGATGAGATAGGACCGTCAAATGATTTTCATCAGGTGGACAACATGGCAGAAGCCGATTTTTTCAGGATAATATTTCCATCCGACTCGGCTGGATATTTTGCTGTGAAAGATTTTTACAAAAACGGCAATCCAAGGTTTATAGGTAAGACCGACCCGGTACAACTTCGCAATGCGCCAAATGCTATTTCACTCTCACTGGAGGGTAATGGCGTGTATTATTACCCGAGTGGAAAAAAACAACGGATTACCCATTACTTTGATAACAAAAAAGATGGAGAGGAGTTCTTGTTTTATCCTGATGGCCATCTCTATTGCAAGGTAAAGTATATTCTAAAAAAGGATGATGCTGAGCCTTCAGCTGTCTTGTTTTTGGATTGTTATGATGCCAGTGGCAAATTGATTTGTAAAGATGGCAACGGGACCTGGATAACAGTCGACATAGAATTTAATCCGCTTGTCAAGGGTCCGGTAAAAGATGGATCATTTGATGGAGAATGGCACGGACTTGAAAAGCGCACCGATTCTATAACGTATATTTACAAATACAACAAAGGCAAGTTTGATTCCGGAGTCGGTTATGACAAAAGTGGGAAGGCGTATCCATTTAAGGACGATATTGAAAAAGCGGCTTTTAAGGACAATCCTATTGTTTTTTTAGACGAGTTATATGGCCATTTAAAGATTCCGAAAGATGAAAACGGTAAAAAAATGTCATTGGATTCTGTACAGATATCGTTTATTGTTGAAAAGGATGGAAGCCTTTCAACGCCTGAGGTCTTAAACAATGAGAACGATGCGTTGAAAAGTGCGCTGGCAACGGCTTTATCAAAATGCGGAAAGTGGATGCCGTGGAAGGAATATGGTGTGCCAATTAGAGCACAAATTATTATGCCTTTAAAAAAGATAGAGGGGGATTACAAATTTTTGAGATACGATGAAAACCCCCTTGGTTTTTGAAATTATCCTACACCCCCACCGGCTCCCCAATCTCACTCAAAATCCGCACCGCCTGGTCAATGCTATTCACCCCTTCGATGCTCAAACGCAGTGAATTTTTCACTTCCTTTAAATTACACCTGCGCGGGTTAGCTTGTACAAAGGATAGCACCTGCCTGAATGCCTCGGTTTCAAAATAAGGCGATTGCTGGTTGGCGATAAAATAGCCGCGCAGCACATTTTTTTTGAGGGATATTTTTTCAAACCCGATGGCTTTGCCCAGCCACTGCAGGCGCATGGTGTTCAGCAGGTCGGTTACCTGTGGTGGGATGGGGCCAAAACGGTCGTGCAGTTGCTGCTGGAAGGCTTTCAGCTCGGTTTCGTTTTCCAATTTGGATAGTTCGGTGTACAGGTTGTAACGCTCGCCGATATTGGTTACATATTCATCGGGGATGAGGATCTCCTGGTCGGTATCTATCTGCGTGAAGGCGATGAACTGGCGTGGCTTTTCATCAGTGAATAGGCCCGAAAATTCGTCATCCTTTAGCTCCTGTATCGCTTCGTCCAGTATCTTGTGATACATCTCAAAGCCGATCTCGGCAATAAAGCCGCTTTGTTCGGCGCCAAGCAGGTTACCGCTGCCGCGGATGTCCAGGTCGCGCATGGCCACGTTAAAGCCGCTGCCCAGGTCGCTGAACTCTTCTATGGCGCTCAGGCGTTTCCGCGCTTCGCTGGTGAGGGTGGATAATGGCGGACTCAGTAAATAACAATACGCCTTTTTATTGCTTCGCCCTACGCGACCGCGCATCTGGTGCAGGTCGCTCAGGCCAAACATGTGGGCATAGTTGATGATGATGGTATTGGCATTGGGAATATCCAAACCAGCTTCGATGATGGTGGTTGCTACCAGCACATCATATTCGCCGTTTACGAATTTCAGCATAACATCTTCCAGCGCATCGCCTTCCAATTGGCCGTGGGCTATGCCGATGCGTGCTTTGGGCACCAGTTTATGGATCATGCCGCCAAGTTGAGGCAAATCCTGCACCCGGTTATGGATAAAAAATATCTGGCCGTTGCGGTCTATCTCGTGCTCGATCGCTTCCTTTATCAGCGTATCGTTAAAAACGTGCAGCTCGGTAACTACCGGCTGCCGGTTGGGCGGCGGGGTTGAGATGATGGACAGGTCGCGCGCGCCCATCAGCGAAAAATGGAGGGTGCGTGGTATCGGCGTAGCGGTAAGCGTAAGCGTATCTACATTGGCGCGCATGGCTTTCAGTTTCTCCTTGGTAGTTACACCGAACTTTTGCTCCTCATCAATGATCATCAGCCCCAGGTCCTTAAACTTTACATCCTTGCTCACCAGGCGGTGCGTACCGATGATGATATCCACCTTACCATTTTTCAGGTTTTCCAGCGTGTCCTTGATTTGCTTGGTCGATTTAAACCGGTTAACATAATCGATATTGGCGGGAAATCCTTTCAACCGGTCGCTAAACGTTTTATAGTGCTGTGCCGCTAAAATGGTCGTCGGCACCAAAATAGCCACCTGTTTGCTGTCGGCCACAGCTTTAAAAGCAGCGCGGATAGCTACTTCTGTTTTACCAAAGCCCACGTCGCCGCAAATCAGCCGGTCCATCGGGTGGGGCGATTCCATGTCTTTTTTAAAGTCGGCGGTGGCTTTTTCCTGGTCGGGGGTATCTTCGTAAATAAAGGAGGCTTCCAGTTCTGTTTGCAGGTAAGTATCAGGCGAAAAAGAATTCCCCGTTTGCGCCTTGCGGATAGCATAAAGCTTGATCAGGTCGCGGGCTATGTCCTTAACTTTTTTTTTTGTGGTTTTCTTTAACCTTTCCCAGGTATCGGTACCCAGCTTATTCAACCGGGGTATCGCGCCCTCTTTGCCGCTGTATTTCGAGATGCGGTTCAGCGAGTTGATGTTTACATACAGCAGGTCGTTATCGGCGTAAGTCAACCGGATCATCTCCTGCATTTTGCCGTTTACGTCAACTTTTTCCAGGCCGGCATATTTGCCGATGCCATGGTCGATGTGGGTGATATAATCGCCGGGCTTTAGCTCACGCAACTCTTTCAGCGTTATAGCCTGCGACCGCTGGTAACCTTTTTTGAGTTTATATTTATAATAGCGGTCGAATATCTGGTGGTCGGTATAGCAGGCCAGCTTTTGTTCGCGGTCAACAAAACCTTCCCTTATGGAAATGCTGATCGGCGTAAATTTGACGGTTTTATCCAGGTCTTCCAGTATCGCGTAAAGCCGCTCTACCTGCCTTGCCGAATCGGTCAGGATAAAATTCCCGATCTTTTCGGCTTCGTTATTTTTAAAGTTGTGGATGAGCAGCGTAAAATCCTTGTTGAACGAAGGCTGGGGCCGCATATCAAAGTTGATAACCTGGTTGGTTTGGTAAAACACCTGTTTGCCAAATTCAACCAGCGGGAAGTCATGCAGCTGGTCGGCAATCAGCTTTTCGTCAGTAAAACTGAATTTCGGGTCGATCCAGTCGGGGTTTTTATTTTTTTCCTCTGCGGACAATGCTTTCCACAATTGAACCGCCTTTTTGTAGCCGGTTTGGATAATATCCAATGTAAACTGCACATCTTTTATCCACACCTGGGTGCCTGCTTCTACATATTCCAGCAGGGAAATATTGTTTTCAGTAAGGAATTTGGATTGAACGTTGGGGACGATGGTGATACTTTTTACCTGCTCTACCGAAAGCTGGCTATCCACCTCGAAGGTGCGTATCGACTCGATGATATCGCCAAAAAACTCCACCCGGTAGGGCAAATTGTGCGAAAAAGAGAAAATATCCACGATGCCGCCCCGGATAGAAAACTGGCCGGGCTCGTACACAAAATCAACCCGGTCAAAATCATATTCAACCAAAAACTCGTTGATAAAATCGATGCTGAGCTTATTGTTCAGGGCAATTTCGAGCGTGTTTTTCTCCAGCATCGCCCGGTCGATCACTTTTTCGGCCAGCGCCTCGGGGTAGGTAACAATCAATTCGCCAAACTCGCCTGCGTGGTTCAGTTCGTTCAAAACTTCGGCGCGGGCCAGCACATTGCTGCTGTCGGGCTGGGTAAATTCAAATGCTTTGCGATAACTGGAAGGGAAGAGCAAAACTTCTTTGCCGGTGAGATTTTCCAGGTCGGCCTGGAAATAGCCGGCCTCCTCGCGGTCAGGCAGCACAAATATCATGTGCTTATGCTGTAAAAAATACAAAGCTACCGCCACGGCCGAATCGCCCGATCCGACTAATCCACGTAACTGAACCCTGGGGTTTTTGCCGGCGTTAAGGGCTTGCGCAACCGCCTTTACCCGGTCATCAGTTTTATATCGCTCTAAAATATCACGAATGCTCAAAACTGCCGCAAATATAGGCAAAAAACGGCGATGGTTATGAATTGTGGGTTAACTCTGCATTTAGTTCAAACAATATGACGGCTTCATCCTTTTTAACAATAAATTTATTTGTGATTTGCGCTTATATAGCCGTAAATTAGATTGAAGATATGAAGACGGAATTGAGAAGCAGGGCAACGAAGGTGCAGGCAGAACCGTAACTATATTGAACCATATAACCCGATCAATTATTAACTATGAAAAATGCAATTATTTCCGGCCTCATTATTGGCATTTTAAGCGGCTTGTGGATGTTTATTATGCACGCAACCGGACACCGCCCGGAAGAGGGCACCCTGACACCCATGGAGTTTGTTTCGATATTCATACCCCTGATTGTACTCTATTTCGGCGTTAAAAGCTACAGGAATAATGAATGCAAGGGGCATATGGGCTTTTTGGAGGCCCTGATGCAATGCTTTAAAATCCTGATCATAGGCGGTATTATTACCACCGCTGCCGCGATTATTTATATTGATGAATTTACTACGGAACGTAACATCGGCGATTTTTCGGGCAGGATATTTGGCGCCTTACTGGTTGGCGTGTTGTTTTCCCTGGGGGTAGCGGTGCTGTTAACAACCCAACCCAACAAAGTTGATTAAAAGGTTGTTCGACCGGTACTTCGAACTGGCTTTTTGGGTAGCCGGGCTCACCTGCCTGGCCTTTACCAACCCGACCAGCCAGGCGCACTTTAGTTTATGTCCATTAAAGTTGCTGGGGTTTAAATGGTGCCCGGGCTGCGGGTTGGGGCACGCCATTTCGTTTTTATTTCATGGCGACATAACGAACTCATTCCAGGCGCATTGGCTGGGTATACCGGCATTGGGCATTATAGCTTACAGGATATTTGTTTTGGCCAGGTTGAGGCTGAAACCGCAACCCGTTGCCACGGGCTTTCAATGATGTAGTTGCCTTTTCACCGCCCAAACCTGCCCGCTCACCGATTAATTTTATTTATCTGCCAATTTTGAATTGATGCCCCTTTCGTATTAATTTAGTTTTACATCATCAATCTTTAAAACTAAAACAATGGACTACCAAAACCCTTATATGGCCTTTCCGGGGATGACACCGGAAGAGTTTGGTTTTTTGCAGCAAGGGACTGTTGAAATGACCGATAACCAGAAATCACGCTTTTTTATGATCTATGGCAGCAAGCGCCGCAACCCATCGGACTTATTGCTAGTTTCCCTGCTTGGCTTTATGGGCTTTGCCGGAATACAACGATTTATGGTAGGGCAAATCGGGATGGGGATATTATATTTCTTTACCTGCGGCCTGTGCTTTATCGGCACGATCGTCGACCTGGTAAACCATAAATCCCTTGCTAACGATTACAACCGTCAGATGGCTTATGAAAGCTACCAGATGGTGAAGATGGGATATTAATTGGAGGTGATCCGCCGTCGCTAAAGCTATGGCGGACGAAGAAGGGTAAAAGGTTTGACGAGGTTATTTCCTGATATTTGCCTTTTAGCAGTAAAATGCCTTTCGCCTGAAAAATGGACAGCCAAACAGGCAAATATATCATGATCATCGGCGGCGCCATCTTAGTGATCGGCGCAGTTATCTACTTTTTTGGCGGCAGCCTCAAGTGGATCGGGCGCCTGCCCGGCGATATCCGCATCGAAAAAGAAAATTTCAGGTTCTACTTCCCGATAACTACAGGGAAATCGCTTTTAAAATCTTCTCAACAAGAGGAGGCTCCGCTGGAGCCTAAATTAGTTTTTTTATCCTATAAACAGGCGCCTCCTCTGGAGTCGACCAACGATATTGGTTTATAGCTCCAGAGGAGCAACCTGTTTATAGGAAAGTCGGGTTTTCTTAGGACTCCAGCGGAGCCTCCTCTTTAAAAGCGATTTCCCTGCCGATAACTACGCTTATCCTGCTTAATTTGCTGATATTTTTGTTGTACCGGCTTTGGAAGTTGTTTAATTTGTAAAACAGTTAACACCGGTGTCTATAAGTTAAGGAACCCATGATTAAGCGCACTTTAAAAGGCGAAGCTAAGAAAACCAAACCCCGGCGAATAATCTCCATAGGCAGCAAAGACTTTAGCTTCATTCATGCCTATTTTTTAAAGTCCTCCCTACCGCGGAGGATTATTCGCTATTATTGCTTTTTTATCGGTGTCCATGAGGGCTGCTAAATTTTGGAGGGGAGAAAGATCACGGGAAACGTGGATAAATTGCTTAATTTTTAAAGTTTTATAAGTACCAAACGGCATTTTAATTATATATTAATGCCAATATAAGTTAATTACTATTAATTGAATAAACATCTGATTAATAATAAGTTGCACTTTTATGTGTGTGACTTACGCGGCGAAGCCATGAATTTTTTAAACATATGTGCAGAATAGCCGGAATAATTTCAAACCGCTTGACTCCTAAAGCGGCCCGGGAAAAGGTTATATTAATGTGCGACGCCCTGAAACACGGGGGCCCCGATGATGAAGGTTACTTTTCCGACGAAACAGTGGGCCTGTTTTTTGGCAATCGCCGCCTTGCCATTATCGATCTGAGCAAAAACGGCCATCAGCCGATGACGGATATTCAGCAAAGGGCATGGATCACCTTTAACGGTGAGATTTATAATTATCCTGAATTACGGGAAGAACTTTTAACCCTCGGCGTTAACTTTCAGTCCAATACGGATACGGAAGTTATTATTAATGCTTACTTAAAATGGGGGGTCGCGGCCTTTTCGAAGCTTCGTGGTATGTTTGCGTTCGCACTTTACGACAAGGCAAGGGCAACAACATTTTTGGTTCGCGATTCTACCGGTATAAAGCCGCTTTATTACTTTCCTGAAAAAGGATCCTTAAGCTTTGCCTCCGAGGTAAGAGCCTTTAGAATGGCTGGCATAACGGATGAAAGCGATCCAAACTGGCCTATCAGGTTTTTAGCATTCGGTCATTTGCCTGAGCCGTATACCACGCTGAAAAATGTACGAAGCCTGCCGAAGGGGCACTATTTAATTTGGGAACACAATACCGAAAAATTCAGTATTGCCCGTTTTTATAAAGCCCCCGAGAAAAAATACATTACCGATATTCAGCAGGCCTATGAAGCTATCCGGGAGTCGCTGCTGACGGCGGTTAAAAGACAGCTCATATCCGATGCACCCATAGGCGTGTTTTTAAGCGGGGGCATTGATTCGAGCCTCGTTTCCTTATTGGCAAACAGTCAAAAGAAGCAGAAACTCAAAACAGTTTCCATTTTTTTCAACGAGAAAGACTATGACGAGCGGGCCTTCCAAAGTGCCGTCTTAAAAAAGATCAGCGGCGAGAAACATGCCCACCTGGTACAGCTGCAGGATTTTGAAGAGCAGTTTCCACGCATAATAAGCGATATGGATATGCCCACAACTGACGGCATAAACACCTGGTTTATTAGCAAATATGCCCATGAGGACGGTTTGAAAGCGGTTTTGAGCGGTGTGGGCGCTGACGAGCTTTTCGGCGGCTATCCCTCATTTAACAGGATCAAATACATTGAATATCTGCGAAGGTCGCCGTCCCCTCTGTTCTTTGCCGCGAATTACTTTAAGACCGACCGCTACCGTAAAATATCTTTCCTTGCACATAACCATTATCTTGCTGATTACCTGCTGTTAAGAGGCCTTTTTGTACCCGGGGACATTGCAAAAATATTAGATACGGATACAAGCGAGGTTGGCAAGGTGCTGTTTAACGAAAAAAAGATTAACGGGTTGGGCGCATATAACGAGGAGCAGGCGGCCTGGTTTGAAACCAATCTGTATATGCAAAATCAGCTCCTCAGGGATACCGATGTTATGAGCATGAGCCACGGCCTTGAAGTGCGCGTGCCGTTTTTGGATGAAGACTTTCAGCAGTTGGCGGCCAATATTTCTCCCGAAATCAGGTTCAACAAAAACCAGCCAAAAAAAATACTGATCGACAGTTTCAGCCAAATTTTGCCTGAAGCGGTATGGAACAGGCCTAAAATGGGTTTCACTTTTCCATTCCAGGAATGGATGGGCAATCATTCGGAAATAAGTAATGAACATTTATACCGCGGAAAGTTTGCGCAAAATGCAGTCATGAAGTTTAAATCAGGCCAAATGCACTGGTCTAAGGTGTTTGCGCTTTACCAGGTACAATTGCATGTCTAAAAAAATAATATTATTTAGCTTACAAACATTCAGCACCACGGGCGGCATTCAAAAAATGACGCGCACACTGGCGCATTCATTAAGTCAATTGGCTGAGCGGAACAAGTGGGATTTTAATCTATGGTCCCTTTATGACAAGGATACCGACCTTATGCCGCAATATCTCCCTGCGGAAAACTTTAGAGGCTTTGGGCAAAACCGGCGCAATTTCATTACTCAGGCGGTTTTCAATTCAAAAAAACCGGACATAATAATCCTTAGCCATATTAACCTGGCTGTTATCGGCCTTTTAATAAAAGCTATCCATCCTAAATGCAAAATTTGGCTTATCGGTCATGGTATTGAAGTTTGGCGGCCATTATCCGAGGCCAAAAAGAAACTGCTGAAGTATTGCGACAAGGTGATCTGCGTAAGCCAATTTACCAGGCAGCAAATGATCAGCCTGCACCAGGTAGATCCGGCTAAATGTACGGTTTTAAACAACGCGGTCGACCCTTTCATGACCTTACCGCTTACATTTACCAAGCCCGAATACCTGTTAAAACGCTATTGGCTGACAAATGAAGACCAGGTAATATTTACCCTGACCCGCCTGGCCTCAACGGAACAATATAAGGGCCATGACCAGGTAATAAAAGCGGTTAGCAATTTAAAAGAGAAATTCCCTAATATACGGTATATGCTTGCCGGGCAATATGATCACAGCGAGGAGATCAGGATACAAAAGCTGATTTCAGAATATAAAGTGGAAAGGGAAGTGATATTGCCCGGATTCATTAAAGAGGGGGAGTTGTCTGACTATTTCCTGCTGGCCGATCTGTTTGTGCTGCCCAGTAAGAAAGAAGGGTTCGGGATAGTTTTTATCGAAGCGCTGGCCTGCGGGCTGCCTGTCATATGCGGGAATGTTGATGGCAGCCTGGATGCGATACGCGACGGCGAACTTGGCATGGCAATAAACCCGGACGGCCTGGCTGAATTGGAGCGTGCGCTGGCGGAATATTTAAGTAATCCTTTGGCTAAAAGTAAAAAGCAAGACCTTCAAAAGCAATGCCTGCTTCATTTTAACGAGATGGATTACATGAATAGCATTGAAAAACTGATTAGCGATAATTGATGAAGGAAGGTATCCAAATAGCGTTCAAGAGCAGTTTTTCAGATTCGGTAATAGAGAGTTTAGTTGCGTTTGCAAATACAAAAGGCGGTAAGGTTATAATAGGTGTAGATGATGGCGGAAATCCTGTATCTATTGCTGACTTGCTGAGTGGTCAATATGTTTCCCAGGCGAGAAATAAAAAAATAGCAGCTACATTTAAGGAGGCCCAGCTAATAGAAAAGTATGGTTCCGGAATTAAACGAATTCAGGAAGGTTTTATGGATTATGGGTTAAAAGCCCCGCTTTTTGAAAATATGCAGCATGGCTTTCGGGTTACCGTCTATTCAGATTCCGAGGGAGCATCGGAGAAAACGTCGGAGAAAACCCTTGCAAAAATAGCACAAAGCGCATCAGACATGGGAGTAAATGAGGGAGTAAAAGTAAATGGCGGTGTAAATGGCGGTGTAAATGAGGGCCAGGATGAATTGTTAAGTTTAATCAATACTCATCCTGGCAGCCGGATGCGGTTTTTTCAATCAGAAATGAATGTTTCGAAAAGAACCATCGAACGCTGGTTGCAAAAACTTAGGCTGGAAAACAGAATCGAGTACAAAGGGGCATCTAAAACGGGCGGCTATTTTATAGTTAACCAATAGAGTCCAGGTGTAAACCAATATTGAGGGATTAAATGAGGGATTAAAATCATTATTAGAAGTAGTAATTAGAAATCCAAGTATCCAGGCTAAAGAGTTGCCGGCCCTATTAGAAAACAGGCCTTTAAAAACAATTGAACGCCAAATAAGGAAATTAGTAATGCAAGGACTTATAGAGCGAAGGGGTAGCCGAAAAACAGGCGGATATTTTATAACAGAAAAAATAAAATAAATGTTAAATGAATAACCTGGTTGAAGAAGAAGTTTGGGACACTGAAATAACGCCGCGCAATAACTTATTCGACCTTAAACTAAAGGACGTTTGGCATTATCGCGACTTGTTGTCCCTGCTTGTGCGGCGTGATTTTGTATCTTTTTATAAACAAACTATACTTGGCCCGATTTGGTTTTTTGTACAACCAATTATAACTATCGTAATATACACGGTTGTGTTTGGCAACCTTGCCGGGATACCTGTAGATGGGCTGCCAAAACCGCTTTTTTATCTCGCCGGCACTATCGTGTGGAGTTATTTTGCCGATTGTTTAACAAAAACCTCTTCAGTTTTCAGGGATAACGCGGCGGTTATGGGGAAAGTGTATTTCCCAAGGCTGATTATGCCTTTGAGTATTGTGGCATCCAATATTATAAAATTCAGCATTCAGCTTGCTCTGTTTATTATCCTGATGGTTTATTTTATTTATACAGGGGCCAATGTTCATATCAATTCATTCGTGTTCCTTTTCCCCTTTTTAATTTTTCTTATAGCGGCATTGGGTCTGGGATTAGGCATGTTGATATCTGCCGTTACCACCAAATACCGCGACGTGGCATTCTTAATCAGTTTTGGCGTGCCGCTTTTGATGTACACTACCACTGTTATTTATCCGCTGTCGGCAGCGATGGCTAAATATCCCAAATACAGCTGGATAATAAAGTTTAACCCTATAACGGCAATAATTGAAACATTCAGGTATGGGTTTTTAGGAAAGGGGAGCTTCAGCTGGCAGTTGCTGGGGATAAGCACCCTGGTAACCGTTTGTATTCTTTTTATCGGGCTGATTGTATTTAATAAAGTGGAAAAGGATTTTGTAGATACTGTGTAGATGACAAAAGTCATTAAAGTTGAGCATCTTTCGAAAGCATACCAGCTGGGTGATTTTGGCACCGGGACAATCTCGAGGGATTTTGAACGGTTTTGGGCGAAGATGCGCGGCAAGGAAGACCCTTTTTTAATAATAGGGGAGGTAAACGATCGCACCATTAAAGGAGAAAGCGATGTGGTTTGGAGTTTAAGAGATATTAATTTTGATGTTGAACAGGGGGACGCCGTAGGGATAATCGGCCGGAACGGGGCCGGTAAAAGCACGCTTTTAAAAGTACTGAGCCGGGTTACCTCGCCAACCTCCGGCTCGGTTAAAATAAAAGGACGGATTGCAAGCTTGCTTGAGGTGGGCACCGGGTTTCACCCTGAATTAACCGGGAGCGAAAATATATACTTAAACGGCGCAATTTTGGGTATGCGCAAAGCCGAGATTAAAAGAAAGTTTGACGAGATAGTGGATTTTTCAGGGGTTGAAAGGTATATCGATACCCCTGTTAAACGGTATTCATCCGGCATGTATGTAAGGCTGGCATTTGCGGTAGCGGCACATCTTGAATCGGAGATATTAATCGTTGACGAAGTGCTTGCCGTAGGTGATGCCGAATTTCAGAAAAAGTGCCTGGGCAAAATGAGCGCTATAAGTAAAGGCGAAGGGCGGACCATTTTATTTGTAAGTCATAATATGGCCAGTATTCAAAGGCTTTGTTCCAGCTGCATCATATTGAATAACGGAAGCATTTTTTCAAGAGGGGAAATCAATAAAAGCATAACGGAATATATTAATATCCAAAAACCTGATTTTGAAGCCAAAACGGTTTTGGATGAGAATTATTCGCTGCCTCAAATTCAAATTCAACAATCGCACATTTGCAGCATGGATGAATTTGACATGTCATTCACGCTTAAAAGCAAGCAACACCGAATAATTTCCAGCATTGTTCTGCTGATCTATAATACTTCGGAAGAGAGAATTGCAATTTTGGATTTGCGGAAATATTTGGGTACCAGCATAAGATTTAATGCAGGGGCAGAAGTAAAAATTGATATTAGCGTCCCTTCTTTTCCGCTTATTGAAGGCGAGTATTTGCTGGGTTTGTACTTAAAAGATGATGTGATCGAAAAGGATTTTACGGATATTATTAAACTAAAAGTGGAACCGCAAACGGGCAAACAATATGCTTTCCATCTTGAATATGATGCAGCGGTTCGGGGAAAGGTAAATTTTGATTTTGTCGCCTCAAAAAATGAAATCGTACTTTAAAGGGCTAATTAAAAAGTATTTCCGGGATCCTCAACGGAATAAAAAAGGTGTTTTTAAATATTATGGCCAGGATGTGTTTTTCCCGAAGGACAGTATGATATTCAAAAGGGCAATGAGCGAGGGCGGCGTTTATGAGCGCGATAACCTGGATTTAATACAATCATTTTTAAAACCAGGAAGTACCCTGCTGGATATTGGGGCAAATATTGGCATGATGGCCGTTCCCTTGCTGTGGAACTTGCCCGATCTTCATGTAATTTCGATTGAGGCATCGCCTAATACTTTAGCTTACCTGGATAAAACGCATAACAGCAGCCCGTTTAAAGACAGGTGGGAAGTTATAGATAAAGCCGTTGCCGACAAACCGGGAATAATAGATTTTCATTTATCGGAAAGTGCCAATGGCGCTTTTGACGGAATGAAAAATACTAACCGCGTAAATATAGTGAACACCATAAAAGTTGATTGTACTACAATTGATATTATCTGGAAAGAACACCAAAAACCAGTTATATCTTTTATAAAAATTGATATTGAAGGCGCCGACCTGCTGGCATTAAAAGGAGGAATGGAATGCATAGCTACCTGCCGCCCCATACTGTTAATGGAATGGAACCAAACTAATATTAAGCCATACCAGCTTACCAATAATGATTTAATGAAGTTTGTTTTATCAATTGGGTATGAAATTTATTACCTGCCCGAATTAAACAGGATTACAAGTCTTGTTGAACTTAATCTGTTGTGTAAAAAGCGGTTTGTTGAAAACTACCTGTTACTGCCTGCCGAAAAGACGGAGCTGTGTTGACCTGTCATTTATCCCTTAAAAAATCAAAAGCTTATTAAGGTCATTTTTAAAGCTTTTTGGTGTTAAATTAACCAAAATAGAGCAACCGGGTGCGGTGGCGCCGGCCTGGCGCAACCAACAAATGTTTAATGGCCTTGTTGGCCTGAATAACTTAAACATACCCGTAAAAACCATTGTTGATGTTGGCGCCGCCGCGGGCACCTGGACTTTACTTGCAAAGGAGCTATGGCCCGCGTGCTCATATGTTTTATTTGAACCGCTGGAGGAAAGGAAGGGCGATTTGGAAAACCTCGCCGCAAGCAACGATAATATTTTTATTGTTCCGTTTGCAGCCGGCGAAACAGATAGCGAAGCACGCTTTTTTGTTTCAAATGACCTGGACGGCAGCGGGGTTGCGGGCAATGCGGTCAATACCGACGAACATATCCGCGTGGTAAAACAAACCTCAATTGAGCTTGAGATAAAAAAACTTAATCTGAAAGGCCCATATATTATAAAGCTGGACACCCATGGCTATGAAGTACCGATAATAGAAGGCTCCGCGCAAATAATTAATGAAGTGTCGGCGTTCATTATTGAATGTTATGGCTTTAGGATCGCTGAAAGCTCCTTATTGTTTTGGGAAATGTGCGCTTACATGAATAATTTGGGCTTTAGTTTGTTTAACATGGTTGATCTGATGAGCCGCCCCAAAGACGGTGCTTTTTGGCAATGCGATGCTTTTTTTATCAGAAAAGAACATCCTGTTTTTGAGACTAATGGTTATGATTGATCCGTCCTATTACAATGGCTGACATGTCATCGAATCTTCCTAAAATATCTGTTATCACGCCTTCGTTTAACGATAGTAAATTTTTGGAACAGACCATATTATCAGTGATCGGCCAGGGATACCCCAATCTTGAATATATTATCATCGACGGCGGAAGCACTGATGGATCTGTAGATATCATAAAAAAATACGAATCGAAGTTAAGCTATTGGGTAAGTGAACCTGATAAGGGCATGTATTATGCCTTGCAAAACGGTTTTGCAAAAAGTACCGGGGAAGTTATGGGCTGGATCAATTCAGACGATATGCTTCATAATCGGTCATTATTTACCATTGGCCAGGTTTTCGGCGACTATCATCAAATAAATTGGCTGCAAGGAATACCCAACACGGTAGACGAAAATAACCGGATAGTTTTTGCATCGGAAGTTTATGAAGCAGACAAACTTTTTTTTTATCAAAAGAAACATATCAATAGCAAAAAATATATCCAGCAGGAGTCAACATACTGGCGGCGGTCTCTCTGGGAAAAGGCGGGCAGCCGTATTAGTGTTGACTATAAGCATGCGGGCGATTTCGATCTGTGGATCAGGTTTTTTCAATTTGAAAAACTTTATAATATTTATGCATTTACCGGCTCATTCAGGTTAAGCCGGCAGGGGCAGGCCTCGGTTGAAAATTATGCAGAATATGTTGACGAAACATTAACTATCCTTAACCGGTACCCTTTAAACAAAAATGAACAGAAACAAATCAGCGCGATAAACTTCTTTTGGCGCTTTGAACATCGCTTACAAAAGCTAAAAAATTGGCTGCTTAAAAAATTGAAATTAAATAACAGCTCCACCGAAAACAATAAACTTCACTTCGATTATAAAACGCAAAAATTCAATCTAAATAAATAACATACGGCCCCGTTACTATCCATCATCATCCCGACCTTTAATTCAGAAAAAACCCTTGCGCTGTGTTTGGACAGCGTTGTCAGCCAGACGTATAGTGATATGGAGGTCGTTATCATCGACGGGTTATCAACTGATCGGACTATGGATATTGCTGCCCGGTATGCAGCATCATTCCCCTATATCAGCTATGTCTCCGAAAAAGACAAAGGCATTTACGATGCCATGAACAAGGGGATTAAGCTGGCAAAAGGCGAATGGGTATACTTTATGGGCAGTGACGATACGTTTTATAGCAAAGACGTTGTTGAAGCGGCGCTTTCAGGCGACCTTTCAAGCGATGACGTGATCTATGGTGATGTGTTTAGTAACCTGCTCGGTGGCGTTTATGATGGCGAATTCACAGTTGGTAAACTTTTTAATAAAAATATTTGTCACCAGGCCATATTTTTCAGGAAAAGCATTTTTAGGCGCACTGGGCTATTTGATACCCGGTTTAAAGCACACGCGGATTGGCTGCACAATTTAAAATGGTTTGCCGACCGCCGCATACGTAAGCGGTATGTTAATAAGATCATTGCCAATTTTAGCGAAGGGGGCATAAGTTCAGTTCATAAAGACGTTTTTTTTGAGCATGTGATGAACTGGAAGCGGGCCAACCACTATAAAAAGGAAGCAAGCCGCATCAACAGGCTAAGGATGGCAAAGGCCATTTTAAAAGAGGCATTAGTAAAAAACTACACCAGGCAATTTTTTAAGGTCATTGCCGGTATCCCTGCATTTATCTTTTTAAATGACTGATAATAGCCTGGCAATTGTAATACCTGCTTATAAAACCAAATATTTTGATGCCGCTTTATCGTCTATTAGCTTACAGGCCAATAAAAACTTTAAAGTTTATGTTTGCGATGACGGCAGCCGGGATGATATTAAATCCATAGCGGATAAGTACGCTGATCAGATAACTATTGAATATGTCCGCTTTGACAACAATTTGGGTAAAACCGATCTTGTGGCGCATTGGAACAGGAGTGTTGAGCGGGCAAATGAAGAATGGGTATGGTTTTTTTCTGATGATGATATCATGTCGCCGGGATGTACGCAGGCATTTTTTGATGCTTTGCGTTCAACAAGCGCGCAATGCGATCTTTACCGTTTTAATATAGAAATGATTGATGCCGGCGGCCAGGTAATTTGTGTTAAAGACCCCCATCCCTTAGCCGAAACCGGGTATGAGTTTTTACTGCGGCGCCTTCAATCCAAATCATTAAGCGCCGCTGTTGAATATATTTTCAGAAAAGACATATTCAAGCAAAATAACGGCTTTGTAAATTTCCCCATGGCCTATTGTTCAGATGACGCTTCCTGGATTCAATTTGCAGGTGATAAGCCTATTTATACGATAGCTACAGAAAAGGTTTACTGGCGCTCAAGCGGCATAAATATCAGCTCCGCTAAGGGCTTTCAGGATCAAAAAGCCGAAGCTTTGCTGCAGTTTGTTGTTTTTGTATTAAGCAAATTCGGCAGCACAGGCGGTTTATTGCCGATGTTGGAAAGATGGTTTTATGAAAACTTGAATTATATACCGGGACGTTTAAGCTTCCGCCTGGCTATTAAGTTATCCGGGAAGCTTGATGCTATATTTAAAAACGGGTCCCCGGCTTTAAAAAAGGTAATCGCATCTCAGCTGCGTAATACCCGGTTTGCGGCCGTAGTTGGTAAATGGTCAGAATATTAGCCCTGCGCGAAAAATTTGATCACATGAGTAATGTTAGCGGTTACGATGCACTATACCATCATTTTCCGGCTGATTTTGCGATTGATTCAGTATTCGGCACGCAAAACCACAAACTTTTATTCAAAAGATAAATTTGGACTATGGGGCCTATTGATAAAGCAGCTTATAGTGCATTTCAGGATGAAATAAAAGAACAGGTTTGCCACGCGCTAAAAGAAGTAAATAAAGAATTGCTGGGTTGGTACTGGTTTATAGGTAAAAGTATCGCCAGAAAAACAGGAACAATCGGGCTGGGAAAATCAGTGGTAAGTACGTTGGCCGACGATCCTCAAAAAGAGTTTCCGGGAATGAAGGGCTTTTCCGGCAGTAATTTATGGCGGATGAAGGTTTTTTTTGAAACGTATAGTAAAAATGAAAAACGCGCACCGATGGTGCGAGAAATAGCACGGAGCCATAACGTTGTCGTATAATGCCGAATAAAATTACTACTCCGTCCGACTATCGATTAACATTAACCGAAATAGTAGAAGCTGTAAATAAAGCAAGGTACGAAAGTTTCAAAGCAGTAAATAAGCACTTGGTCGACCTTTATTACGAGATCGGGAAAATAATAACCGAAAAGGAGCAAAACGGCCACTGGGGGGATAGGATAGTGGAAAAATTAGCGAAAGACCTGCAAACCGAGTTTGCTGGTGTTCGTGGTTTTTCGGCGCGTAACATGTGGAATATGAAGAAATTCTATGAAAGGTATAACGGGAGCCCAAAACTGCAGACACTGTCTGCAGAAATAACGTGGAGTGCTAATGTGCTGATTATGGAGTATTGTAAAACAAATGTCGAAAGTGAGTTTTACCTTCGCCAAAGCATACAAAACGCATGGTCGGTACGCATGTTAGAGAAGAAGTTGAAACTTAATGAATATCAAAATATATTGAACAGTCAAACAAACTTTGAACAAGTATTAGCTCCCGGCGATACTGAAACCGCCATTATCGCTATAAAGGATAACTATAACCTTGATTTTTTAGAACTTACGGAAAAACATAAAGAAAGGCAGTTGGAGGATGGTATTGTAAATAATATCGTTAGATTTTTGAATGAAATGGGCGGCATGTTCGCTTTTTTAGGTAGACAAATTAAACTCGAACTCAATGGAAAAGAATATTTTATTGATTTGTTGTTTTATCACCGGATACTAAGATGTTTGATAGTTGTTGAGCTTAAAACTGTCGAATTTGAACCCGAACATATGGGGAAAATGCAATTTTATTTAACTATGGCAGATGAGCAATTGCGACGAGAAGAAGAAAAGGCGTCCATCGGGATCATTATTTGCCGATACAAAGACCGTACCTTAGTTGAATACACCCTCCGTGATGTAAGCCGTCCGATTGGCGTAGCCACTTATACTTACAATGAACTTCCTATCGGTTTAGCAAAATACTTGCCCAGTGAAGCCGACTTTGATACCAATTTTGACATATGAATTTTAGCAAACTATACCTGATATATGGGTCCTTCCGATTCCGAGCTATAAATAAATACCTTAGTCTCCCGGCATTTTCGCCCCCTTTAGAGCTAATGAGGCCGGTAAGTATTACAAATGGTAAAAATATTAGCGCTTCGCGAACAGTTTGATCACATGAGCGCCGTTAGCGGTTACGATGCACTATACCATCATTTTCCGGCTGATTTTGCGATTGATTCAGTATTCGGCAATTTCAAAAAAATTTATCCCCGCGGCATTGGGCGGATGCTCGCAACAGCTTCTAAATTTATCGGCGCATCTGGTTTCTATAATGCGCAATCTTTTGCAGCGGAGTCAAAGTTGCTAACCCGGTCGCTGACAAAACAATACGATATAATTCACTACGCTTACGGCGAGCCATATTTTGGGCTGGGCGGCGCATTTAAAAAAAGCAAAAAACCAGCAATAGTAATTACCAATCATCAGCCGGTATCGTGGTGGCAGGCGCACGAATACTTATTTAAAAAATATAACAAAGCAAATAGGGTTATCGCGCTTACCGAATATGATAATGCGTATTTTAATACGCACATGCAGGGTAAATCCATTTGTATCCCGCATGGTGTCGATACGAATTTTTACAAACCAATATCGCCCGGTGAACAGCCGGCTGACAGGCCCTTTAAGATAATGTTTACAGGTCGTTATTTACGGGATATGGCCACTTTGGCCAAAGTGGTCAAAAAGCTTTCGGCAACATCCATGGCCTTCCATTTCGATGTGGTTTACCTGGAAAAAAAAGATGTACATCAGTCGTACCTTATTGAAATAATGTCGCTGCCAAATGTTAAATGGCACGCGGATATTTCCGAAAATGAATTATTGCACCTTTATCAGCAGGCCGATTGCTGCCTGCTCCCACTGGAGGATTGCACTGCCAATAATGCGATTTTAGAAGCAATGGCATGTGGCCTGCCTATTGTTTCGACAGATTTGCCCGCCATAAAAACATATCTTGACGGTTCCATGGCCATACTCGGACGCAAAGGAAATGCGGATGATCTTTGCGAAGCGCTGATCATGCTGTATAATGATGAAGTTAAAATGAACGCCATGGCCGTTAATTCCCGTAATAAAGCATTAAAATACTTTGACTGGAATATAATTGCCGGCCAAACGGGCGAATTATTCAGATCGTTGTGATCAAAAAAAACTTAATCCTTACAATTCTTCATAAATATAATTACCCGGTTGTTGAGCCATTTATTAAGTCGTTAAAACAAACCGGGTACCAGGATGACCTGGTAATTTTTATATCGGAGGCTACTTCTAAAACCACTAAAAAAATATTAAAAAAGCAGGGCGCGATATTAGTTGAGTTTAAAAACAGCTATCCTTTTATCAACGGCTACAATGGTGTATTTGAGGATATTGCACCTTCAATAACTTTAAACAATTACCGCTTTCTTTTCTATCTGAAATATATTACTGAAAATGCCGGCCAATATGAAAATATCATGTTAACCGACATCCGGGATGTGGTATTTCAGAAAAATATTTTTGATGGTATTGAAGATAATAAGATTTATTTTTTTTTGGAGGATGCTTCAGAGGTATTCAGATCATCGGCGATGAATTATGATTGGTGTTTATATGCAAACGGACATGAGATAACTGAAAAAATAATCGACAAAAATGTGAGTTGCGCCGGGATAGTTATCGGCGGTTACAAACCTATTATGGATTATTTGATCTATATGCAATCGCGGTTTAAATTCCGGCCCGATCTGCGCTGGGGCCTTGATCAGGGTGTTCACAACGAATACGTTTACACGGTAGTAAACAACGACGCCATAATTGTTCCCAATACCTTTCCTTTATTGTTAACGCTTGGCGCCTGCAGGAATTTTAAACAAGGCCCTGACGGAAATTTAACAAATGAGCGAAACGAAGCCTATTGGGTCGTACATCAGTATGACAGGTTTGGCGACCTGATAGTTTATTTTAAAAAGAAATATATTGGCAACAGGTTTGTACAGCGCTTTAAAAAGGCGCTTTTTACAATTTTACCCTAATTGACCGCTTTCCGGTTTTTTATAAAAAGAATTTTAATTGCCTTTTTAAAGCTATCACCCGGCTATCGAAGATCAGCCAATTTACCTGCGGGTCAAATCAGTTTTGAAAAGTTATCGGCGAATCACCGCGTTTTATATCAGCACGATATAGTTTGGGCAGACCGAACATTGCCGGTTACGATAGGGAAAAGTCATAAAAAATTTACAGCTGCCCGCTTTACGCCGCTTTATAAAACATTTGTGATCACAGCAAAAAACTGGCGCGTATGGGGAAACCAGGGCGCCGTTATTACAAACGATAGCTACTTGTTTGCGGATGTATCAAGGGAGTTTGATAATAAAACGCATTCTATTTTTAACCAGTTTAAATTGATCAAGCCTGTTTATACAAAAGGCGCCGTTGCTGTATTATCCGCGTCGGGCAGTTTCGTCTATTATCACTGGATGTTCGATATTTTACCGCGCATTTTTTTTTTAAAGCAAAGCGGGCTTTTTAACCAAATCGATAAATTCATAATAAACTGTATACCTAACCGGTTCCAGGCTGAAACGCTGGGCAAAGCCGGCATCCCGTTAACACAGGTAATCCGGCCAGCCGATCATTGGAACTTTCACGTTGAAGCGGAAGAGTTAATCGTTCCTTCGCTTGTCTCCCCCGAAAATTGCCCCTCTTTAGAAGCTTGCCAGTACCTGAGAGGGTTGTTTGCTGATGATATTGGAACTAACGCCGGGCCCACTAACTTGTATATACAAAGGACTGAAGGAAGGAGCGTTATAAATGAATCGGCGCTATTGGCTTTTTTAGCCCCATTGAGCTTTCAGATAATTAACCCCGAAAAATTATCTGTGGCTGAACAGGCTTCCATTTTTTCGGCTGCCGGTATGGTTATAGGTCCGCATGGCGCCGGATTAACCAACATTGTATTTTGCCCGCCCGGGGCGGTGATTATTGACTTGTTTTCGCCCGATTGGGTAAATCCATGTTATTGGATCGTGTCGCAACATATGAAATTAAAATACGGATACCTGGTTGGCGATGAAGTAAAACAAAAAAGAAAAGGTAAAGGCGCAGACATAATGGTGAATATAGATAAGCTAAAAGCACTGTTGTTGAAATTGGCTTAAATGAAAGATAAAAACTATAGAGCGACTATATACGGCGAGCTATCATCGATATTATCCGATCATAAAAATAATTTTATTTCAAAAAAGGTGGACCTGCCTTTAAAGCCGGTTTTGTATCTGAACGATGGATTGCTAAATCAACTTCCCAAAAGGGACGGCAAAACCGGCTGGCCCTGGACTGTTGAGGTCGAGCGTTCGTTGTACGAGGCAACCCGGCATTGGCCAAAGCTCACGGTTGTTATACCGGCATACAACCAGGGGGAGTTTATTGAAGAAGCCATTCGCTCGGTACTGATGCAGAACTATCCCAACCTTGAATTGATAGTAATGGATGGCGGGAGTACGGATAATAGCCGGGCCATACTCGAACAGTATTCGCCATGGATAAGTTATTGGCAGAGTGAAAAAGATAAGGGCCAGGGTCAGGCCATCAATATGGGTTTCAGCATAGCAAGCGGCGATTATTATGGCTGGTTGAATAGTGATGATTTTTATAACGAGAAAGCCTTTTTTGTGCTTGCATCCGAAATCATTAAGTCGAAAAAGGCGTTTTATTATGGTGACTCTTTTACGGTTAACCGGGACAGGTCTGACAATGTGCTTTGGAAAGGTTATTTGGTAAGGGATATTTTTTTAAGGTTCGGCGGCTTAATCGCTTCCCATTCGGCTTTTTGGAAAAGTTCTGTTCATCAGCCCGTTTGGGAAAAGATGAATTGCAACGTTGATGGTGAACTGTGGATACGGCTTGTTAAAGGGCTGACAAAAAAACATATAAAATTCCCGATCGGCTCGGTACGATATTACGATAACACAAAATCAGCGCACCCAAACTGGACGGCGAAGTGGAAAGAAGACGACATTAATATTGAACGTGTTCATGGCAGCCCACCCGGGCCCCGGTCGGCATTAGCGTACTATTTCAGATTTGTGCAAAAGCTGTATAAAAAATACCTGTAAAAATACTGTTTCGCATTAATGGTTGCAGATCAGCCTGAAAGTTCAGCTTCCCCCCTTGTATCGGTAATAATTCCTTTATACAATGCCGGGAACTATCTTTCTGCATGTATAAATTCAGTACTCGCACAGACCTGGCCGAACATTGAAATAATAATCGTCGACGACGGCTCCACGGATAATAGTTTTTCAGTAGCTAAAACATTTGAAAGCGAAAAGGTTAAACTTTTAAAACAAATAAACCAGGGGGCAAGTGTTGCCCGTAATACCGGGTTAAAACAAGCAAAAGGAGCGTATGTGCAATTTTTGGATGCGGATGATATTTTGAGCGAAAACAAAATAGGGCAGCAAGTAACCTTATTAGAGAAAAATTACGGGTGCATTGCCGTATGCAATACGGTTCATTTTGAGGATGGTACAAACCCCTTTCAATGCGAACCCATAACGGAGTGGTACAATGATGGTCATTTTGAACCGGTCGATTTCCTGATTAAACTTTATGGAGGACCTGTTATTGGCCAGGAATTTGGCGGAATGATACAGCCCAACGCATGGCTAACACCGCGTGGGGTGATTGATAAAGCAGGTTTTTGGAACGAGATGCGCAGCCCGGATGACGATGGAGAGTTTTTTTGTCGCGCCATATTAGCCTCCAATGGCGTTTGTTATGCTGCGGGCGCTGTTAATTATTACCGTAAGTTTACCGCGGGAGAGAGTTTAAGCGGACAAAGAAACCTTGAGGCCTGCAAAAGCATTTTGGCCATAACTGATTTGAAGGCCGCACATTTGCTTGGCAGTAATAGCGAAAATGTTGTAAAAACGGTATTAAGCCGTTTATATTGGGAAAATGCATACGGTTTTTATCCGGCTTTTAAATCGCTTTCAAAAGAAGCGGAAAATAAAGCTAAAGACCTGGCGCCTCATTTTAAGTTTCAGCCTTATAGAACCGGCGTAAAACATTTTATTTCGAAAGCTTTGAGTTGGAAAGCGGTAAAATATATTCAATTTTTAATTAATGAAGTTAATTAGTTTAAC
>Ga0206935_10044_pt1 | contig 46541 bp, 40 predicted proteins | sample Alteio_BWOrgHeat_13_FD_152924 | JGI IMG/M metagenome (GOLD analysis project Ga0206935, IMG submission 152924) | Enriched cells from forest soil in Barre Woods Harvard Forest LTER site, Petersham, Massachusetts, United States -... | ecosystem: Environmental > Terrestrial > Soil > Temperate forest >...
ATTCCCTTCCTTCCTGTTTTCGATTTTCGGGGGCGTGGCAGCCGACCGGTACGACCGGTACAAGGTCATTAAGATCACGCAAATCGCCTCGATGATACAGTCAGTGATGCTGGCGGCCTTAATGTTTACGGGGCATGCGCCGGTATGGGCTATCCTGGTTTTGAGTGTAATTTTGGGCATCATCAACGCCTTTGATGTGCCGGCCCGCCAAGCCCTGGTGCACGATGTGGTGGCCGACCCAGCAGATCTGCCAAATGCTTTGTCACTAACCACCGCCACGGCAGGCCTTGCACAACTGGGAGGGGCTACATTATCGGGCATCGTGATCAGCGCTTTTGGCTCGGCGGTTTGTTTTCTCATCAACGCCGCCAGTTTTGGCGGGGTGCTTGTTTCTTTGCTGCTGATGAAACTGCCCGTGCATGCCCGTAAAAAATCCGAAAAGAAAGTCATGGCCGAATTTGCTGAAGGTTTTGCCTACCTGAAGCAGAAACCCGATATCGGTGTCATCATTTTAATTGTGGCCGTAATCAGCTTCCTGGTCTTGCCTTACAGCACGGTATTACCTGAATTTGCAAAAGTAATATACAAGGGCAATGCAAAGACCTTCGGTTACCTAACCGGCTTTGTGAGCGTGGGGGCGATAGTTGGTACAATTTACCTGGCTTCGCGCAAGCCTGGCGCCCATTTAAAACGGATATTGTTTTTAAGTACCATCATCATGGGGATCGGCCTCATCTTTTTTTCGCAACTGAAAAACTTTCCCGTAGCCATGTTTTTTGCCGCGTTAATAGGTTTTGGCGGTATGGCCCAGTTTACGGTTTGCAATATTTACGTGCAGTCGCACTCGTCGTCGCAAATGCGCGGGCGTGTCATCGGGATCATGCTGATGGCGATATTCGGGATGTTGCCCATCGGCAGCGTTATAATAGGCTTCGTGGCGCTGCACACCGGCGCCCCGGTAACCGTGTTGGGCGAAGGCGTTATCGCGTTGGTAGTGGCTTTGCTATTCGCGAAGTTTTTGACGACACGGGAAGACAGCGGTAAACCGGAAGACGCGGCAAGCAACCGGCAATAACGCGGCAATTAATGCCAAAGCGGATCCCGGACAGCTAAACCATCCCCATTTCTTTTTTGATAAATATACTTAACTTGCCTGCTGTAAACCAATTACACCATGAGAATCTCCAATGTATTAACCGGTTTGGTATTAGTCACTTTTATGATGTCGTGTAACCACCAGCAATCGTCCACTGCCGAATTTAATGACAGCAACCCATTTTTTGCAGCAAGCAAGCTGCCTTTCCAGGCGCCTGACTTCGGCAAAATAAAAAACAGTGATTTTAAGCCTGCCATCGAGGCGGGTATGCAGCAGCAGCAGGCAGAAGTTGAAAAAATAGCCGATAACCCCGAAGCGCCGACGTTTGAAAATACCCTTGTGGCGCTCGAAAAGAGCGGGCAGTTGTTACACCGGGTGATGAACGTTTTTAACGTGCTTACCGGGGCCAATACCAATGACGACCTGCAAAAAGTGCAGGCAGACGAAGCGGCTTCGCTTGCGGCTAACCAGGACGCCATTTATCTGAACAGCCAGCTATTTAAACGGATACAGGCTATTTACGGACAAAAAGACAAATTAAACCTCGACCCGGAGTCAGAGCATTTGCTGGAGTACTACTACCAGGAATTTACGCTGGCCGGCGCCGCTTTGCCCGACAGTGCAAAGACCAAATTAAAGGAACTGAACAAGGAAGAGGCCAGCCTGACAACAAAATTTACCAAACTGCTGCTCGCCGGTACCAAGGCGGCTGCGCTGTTGGTTTCGGACACTTCTGCGCTTAGCGGCTTGAGCAGCGGGGCGATAGCGGCGGCTGCTCAAAATGCCAAAGCCGCTAAACACGAAGGCAAATGGATGCTGAGTATTCAAAACACCACGCAGCAACCGGCTTTGCAATCGCTGAACGATAGGGATACGCGGCAAAAACTGTTTGAGGCATCGTGGACGCGCACCGAGAAGGGCGATACCAACGATACGCGCAAATTGATCTTACGTATCGCAAACATCAGGGCCGAAAAGGCCGGCCTGCTTGGTTTTAAAAACTATGCCGACTGGAAGCTGCGCGACCAGATGGCCAAAACACCCCAGGCGGTGGCTGATTTTATGGCGAAACTTGTACCCGCCGCCACCGCTAAAGCAAAGGGAGAAGCGGCAGACATACAGGCCCTGATCGATAGACAAAAGGGCGGTTTTGCCTTGCAGCCCTATGACTGGAATTTTTACGCCGAACAGGTGCGAAAAGCCAAATACGACCTGGACGAAAACGAGGTAAAACCCTATTTTGAGCTCAACAAGGTCTTACAGGACGGCGTTTTTTACGCCGCCAACCGACTATACGGGCTAACTTTTAAGGAACGCCACGATTTGCCGGTATATCAGCCGGATGTGCGGGTGTTTGATGTTTTTGACAAAGACGGCACAGAACTGGGCCTTTTTTACTGCGACTATTTTAAACGCGACAACAAATCAGGCGGGGCATGGATGGACAATATGGTGGTGCAAAGCAAGCTGCTGGGCATGAAGCCGGTGATCTACAATGTTTGCAATTTTACCAAGCCTGCGCCGGGTCAGCCCGCACTAATCAGCTATGATGATGCGAAAACCATGTTCCACGAATTTGGGCACGGGCTGCATGGCTTGTTTGCCAGTCAGCAATATCCAAGCCTGTCGGGTGCGAATACAGCACGCGATTTTGTGGAGTTCCCATCGCAATTCAACGAAAACTGGGCGTTGTACCCGCAGGTGTTTGCCCACTATGCCGTTCATTATAAAACAGGCGCGCCGATGCCGCAGGCGCTGGTAGATAAAATAAAAAAGGCAGGTACCTTTAACCAGGGTTATGCCCTAACCGAAGCATTGGCCGCTGCCGAACTGGACCTGCAATGGCATACACTCGGCCCAAATGAAACGCCAACCGATGCGGATAAATTTGAGGCCGATGCCCTGCACAAAACCAAACTGGACTTGCCCCAAGTGCCGCCAAGGTACCGCTCCAGTTATTTTTTACATATCTGGGCTAATGGCTATGCAGCAGGCTACTACGCTTACGCCTGGACAGAAATGCTGGATCATGATGCCTTCCAATGGTTTATGGACAATGGCGGCCTCACCCGCGAAAACGGGCAACGCTTCAGGGATATGGTACTGTCGCGGGGAAATACGGAAGATTATGGCAAGTTATTCCGCGATTTTCGGGGGCATGACCCGGATATTCATCCTATGTTGGTGTTTAGGGGGTTGGCGAAATAGTGGGGTTCGACTTGGCGAAAAAAGATAGAGGATATGGATTTATTCAAAAATAAATACAGGATACCGTCGACTCGACTGCAAACATGGAATTATGCTGACAGCGCGATGTATTTCGTTACGATTTGCACCGAAAACAGGGAATGCTTTTTTGGAAACATCGTAGAGACGCGATGCATCGCGTCTCTGTCCGACAATACAACAACGCATTTTATTGAACCTGAATATAAAATGGAATTAAATGATTTGGGGAAAATTGTGGAAATGGAATGGCTGAAATCTCCTGAATTAAGGCCGGACATGAACTTGGAATTGTTTGAATATGTTGTAATGCCCAATCATTTCCACGGGATCATTTTTATTGATGACAACCGATACAATACGGCGCGGTATAACAACGCTTTGGATAGAGACGCGATGCATCGCGTCTCTACCACGGTCGGTACGAACAATCTCTTAAATTTGAATCCCCTCAATAAATTTGGACCACAGGCAAAGAATCTTGCATCAATCATTCGTGGCTTTAAATCAGCTGTAACAACCTACGCCAGAAAAAATGCCATTCCGTTCGGCTGGCAGGCCCGGTTCCATGATCATATAATCGGTTCAAGCCATGAATATCTTAGAATTGCTGGCTACATCTACGGTAATCCGCAAAACTGGAAGGAGGACAAATTTTACATCAAATAATTGCTTTTTAATAAACGGGCAAAGGCACGATGCATCGCGTCTCAACGGCGTTTACTTTAATTGTTTTCGGTTACCTCGACGCTCGCCAATAAATTCACGTTCGGATCGGCTGCGATGGTCGTCGGTTTTGCCTGTGCCGGTAAATTGAAGGTTGTCATTTGGTTTTTTATAATGATGGTTTGCAATTTACCATCGACGAAAAGCTCCAGCGGAAATTCAAAGACGTTACCCTGGTTTTGTTTGATGGTAATGGCCAAATTTTTCCTGCTATCAACATAAGTCCAGGTTATGGTGAGGTTAGGGTGCCCCGCCGTATACAGCCATTGCTTAAAAAATTGATCCAGGTTTTGCCCGCTGGTTTGTGCCATAACGTTTTTAAAGTCGTCGGTATTGGCGTTGCCGCCTTTGTATTTGGCATAGTAGGCGCGGATGCCTTTCCAAAAAAGGGTATCGCCCAGCTTTCGGCGCAGCATGTGGAGTACCCAGCCCCCTTTTTGGTAGCTGTTGGCATTTAGCAATTGCATAAAGTTACCTTTAACAGCGGTGTCAACTACGGGGGTTAATCTTCTTTTCTCAAAACGAAATACGGTATTGCGGTCGGCTTTGAGACGTTTTTTTAAGGTATCGATGCCATATTTGTTTTCGAGGTAGACATTCGTCATATAGGTAGCAAATCCTTCACTGAGCCATAAGTGTGCAAAGCTTTTTTCGCTGGCTGCATCGCCGAACCATTGGTGGGCGATCTCATGCGCCATCAGTTCTTCTATGCCTTTGTCGCCGACGGAATTTTCAAAATAAAAGATCGCGCTGGCATTTTCCATCCCGCCAAATATGGTTTTTGACTGCACATTGGCCAGCTTTTCGTAAGCATAAGGGCCGAACATCTTTATGTAGAAAGGCAATATCTTCTTTGCTACCGCGTAGCTTTTGAAGCCGGTGCCCTTATTTTCCGGAAAAACGTAAGTGTAAATAGGAATAGCACCAACGTCGCCCGTGTGGTCCACGGCAAAATCAGCCACGCCGATCACCATTACTTTTGTCGGCAGCCCGGCTTCTTCTTTCCAATGCGTAAGTTTTAAATGATCAGGCAGTTCCTTTTCCTCCGTTTTTAAGCCATTGGCCACAACCTGGTAATGATCGGGAGCGGTGACGATAAAATCAACGGTGGCCTTATCAGCCGGATAATCGGCGCAGGGGAGCCAGTTATGCGCCCGATTGGGCCAGTTATCGCCAAAAAAAGTGCGGTGACCAAATTTGTTGGTGGATATAATGAGCCCATCGGCAGGTACGCCCTGGTACGCAATCGTATAGCTGTGCAAACTACCGGCTTTTGCGATGGAATTAATGTTTACAACATCGCTATCCTGCAAAAAAGATACGCTTTTTCCGCGCTCAGTAACCGAAGAAACCAGCATGCCCTTGCCGTTGGCGCCAGGTTTAACCAGGTTAAGTTGAAATGCCTTTTCGTCGGTTACAAATTTTATGTCGACAGTTGCCTGGCCTTTAATAGTGTCGTTGGCGTCGTTTAGTGCAACGCGGAACGTATAATGCCGCACATTGACCCCGGCAAACTGCACCTGCCCGTTTACCGAAAGGCAAAGCGGAAGAAGGGCAATCCATAAATAATTAAACACGCTTTTCATCTTTTGGGCTGTTGTATATAAAACAAAGAGACAGGTAAGAGATTTTGTAATCACATAAAGATGTATTTTTTATTTGGTGCAACAAAACAATCTTCCACTTGCCATACGTAACGGTCTTGTTATAATTTGGGGTATTTTTAAACCTCAAAAAAATAATACTATTTTTACCTACCATTATAGCGGCTCAACCGCTTGCACCATTTTTTAACAGAATATTGATATGAAGAAAACCGTTTTGATCGTCCTGGCAACTATTGCCGCTAACTATGCCGTAAAAGCGCAAACCGTAAGCCTTTTCGACGGAAAATCCACTAATGGCTGGCACAGTTATTTAAAATCGGGTCCCGGGGCATGGAGAGTTGTAGACGGCGTGCTGCAGCTTGATCCCAGCGCACCTGGCCAGGGCGACCTGATTACTGATAATGAATACGAGAACTATGACTTAAAGCTTGAATGGAAGATTGCCCAGGGCGGCAACAGCGGCATCATATTTGGCGTTCATGAGGACCCGTCCTTTGAGGCCACCTATTTAACCGGGATTGAAATGCAGATACTGGACGATGCAAAGGCTGAAGATAATAAACTGGCCACACACCGTGCCGGCGCATTATACGATATGAAGGCGCCTTCATCCCCGGCCAAACCCGCTGGCGAGTGGAATAAAGTTGAGATAAAAAAGCTGAACGGACACCTTACCTTCTGGCTGAACGGCAAAAAGGTTGTTGAAACCCAGATTGGCGGCCCCGAATGGCAGGACATGCTGAACAAAAGTAAATTCAAAACATGGAAAGGCTTTGCCGCTTATCCAAAAGGACATATAGCCCTGCAGGACCATGGCGCAGAGGTATCATTCAGGAACATTACAATTAAGGAACTTTAACAGTGGAGATTAGAGATTGGTGATTGGAGATTAGTTGTTAAATCCTCATTGCTAACTAATCTCTGATCGCTGGTCTTTAATCACTGAAACACAAATGAACGACGTACAAATAAAAAAATCAGCCACCCAATACGATGCCATTATTGTTGGCTCGGGCGCCGGCGGTGGCATGGCCGGGTATGTTTTGGCACATGCCGGTTTAAAAGTATTGATGCTGGAAGCAGGGCCGTATTTCGACCCAAAACAAAGCTCCAGCCAGTTACGGTGGCCTTATGAATCGCCACGGCGCGGCGCGGGTACGCATTCGCGCAACTTCGGCGATTTTGACGGCGCTTTCGGCGGATGGGAACTTGATGGCGAGCCGTATACCACCAAAGACAAAACTGAATTCTACTGGTTCCGATCGCGCATGATGGGCGGCCGTACCAACCATTGGGGGCGCATTTCGCTGCGCTTTGGACCGGATGATTTTAAAGGACATCATATCGACGGTTTAACCGATGACTGGCCGATCAGCTATGACGACGTAAAACCGTTTTATGATAACGTGGACCGGATGATAGGTATTTACGGAACTGTTGAAAACATTCCCAGCGAACCCGACGGTATCTTCCTGCCGCCGCCAAAACCCAGGCTGAACGAGCTTTTCATCATGAAAGGCGCCGCAAAAGCCGGTGTTAAGGTGATTCCCGGACGTGGTTCGGTTTTGACCGAGGCTTTGCCCGGCAACAAGGACCGCGGCGCCTGTTTCTTTTGCGGGCAATGCGGGCGCAGCTGCAAGATATATGGCGATTTTTCATCTTCATCGGCCCTGGTGATCCCGGCGATAAATACCGGTAACCTTAAGCTGATCTCCAATGCCATGGTGCGCGAAGTGCTCACCGACAAAGAAGGGCAGGCCACCGGCGTATCCTACATTAACAAGGACGACATGCAGGAATACCAGGTGTCGGGTAAAATGGTGATCCTGGGCGCCAGCGCGGGTGAATCCGCTCGTTTGCTGCTCAATTCCAAATCGCCGGCCCATCCAAATGGCCTTGCCAACAGCAGCGGCGTAGTGGGGAAATATATTCATGATTCTACAGGCTCAAGCGCGGGCGGATGGTTGCCGCAGCTGCTTGATCGCAAGCGCTATAATGAAGACGGCGTGGGCAGTATCCATATTTATGGCCCATGGATGAACGGCAATAAAAAGCTTGGCTTCCCGCGCGGCTACCACATCGAATTTGGCGGCGGAATGGGTATGCCCGAATACGGCTTTGGTTGGGGTATTGAAGGTATGAATGGTAAAGTACCGGGCCGCGATGGTAAAATGAAAGACCCCGGCGGTTTTGGCGCCGAACTGAAAAATGATTACCGCCGTTTCTACGGCGTGGGATTTGGCATGGCCGGCCGTGGTGTCGCGATTGCCCGCGCTGATAACTATTGCGAGATTGATCCGAATGTTGTGGACAAATTTGGCATCCCGGTGTTGCGGTTCCATTACAAATGGAATGACGACGAGATAAAACAAGCCAAACACATGCAGGAAACTTTCCAGCATATTATGCACGAAATGGGCGCCATTTACGACCCCATGGAGGGCCCGGAAACCAACTATGGCCTGGAAGCCCCAGGCCGCATCATTCACGAGGTGGGTACAGTACGGATGGGCGACGACCCCAAAAATTCGGCGTTGAACAAGTATAGCCAGGCACATGACTGCAATAACCTGTTTGTAGTAGACGCTGCGCCCTTTGTACAGCAAGGCGATAAGAACGCTACATGGACCATACTGGCGCTTTCGATGCGGACATCGGAGTATATCCTGTCGCAACGTAAAAAATTGAATGTTTAAGCTGTTTTTAAATATAAAAAATGAACAGACGCGAATCGCTTAAAGCATTAGGATTGGGCACTATATCAGTGGCCGCATTCCTGGAGTCATGCAAACCCGGCAACGAAAAGCTTGCCGAAAACTCGACCGGCAACACCGGAAGCTCCGATTACGATGGAACCCGTTTGCCAAAGGAAATTGAACGCGATAAAAAGCTGAACACTGAAAAGTTTTTTGACGCGCATGAAATGGCGACGATCACGGTGTTGGCCGACATTATCATCCCTAAAGATGACCATTCGGGCAGCGCCTCAGATGCCGGTGTACCGGCTTTTATCGAGTTTATCGTAAAGGATATGCCCGATCACCAAACCCCCATGCGCGGCGGCCTGCGCTGGCTCGACCTGCAATGCCTCAACCGTTATGGTAAAGCTTTTGTTGATGCCAGCAATACGCAGCAGATAGAAATGGTTACTGATATCGCCTACCCGTTAAAGGCAAAACCCGGAATGGAACCTGGCGTTTCCTTTTTTAACCTGATGCGTAATCTTACGGCTTCCGGCTTTTTTTCGTCAAAAATAGGGATACAGGACATCGGCTACATGGGCAATACCGTTAACAAATGGACTGGCGTACCGCCTGACGTGTTGAAGCAGTACGGGATGGAGAACGTTTAAACTGAGGTTTGGGATTTAACTAAAGAGCGACTTACCTTACCCAAACAACTCACTGCTCAAATACCGGTCGCCGCGGTCGCAGCAAATAAAAACGATGGTGCCTTCGGTGAGTTCGCCGGCAAGCTTTAAGGCGCCTGCCATGGCCCCGCCGCTGCTCATCCCGGCAAAAATACCTTCTTCTTTGGCCAGGCGGCGCGCCATTTGAGTGGCCTCGGCCTGCGACACATCAATCACCCGGTCAACCCGTTCGGGTTCGAATATTTTGGGCAGGTATTCAACCGGCCAGCGGCGTATACCCGGGATGCACGAATCCTCGGTTGGCTGGCAGCCCACGATCTGGATATTGGGATTAATTTCCTTCAAATACCTTGAGCAGCCCATAATCGTCCCTGTAGTGCCCATCGAGCTTACAAAATGGGTGATCTTCCCTTCGGTATCTTTCCAAATCTCGGGGCCGGTGGTTTTATAATGGGCCAGGTAATTATCGGGGTTGGCAAACTGGTTCAATAAATAAAATTCGCCGCCGGCGCCTTTTTCCTCGGCATAGTCACGGCAGGCCTCTATGCCCTCCAGCAGCGTCACTTTGGCGCCGAATGCTTCCATGGTAAGGGTACGTTCGCGGGTAGAACTTGCGGGCATTACCAGTTCAATTTCCAGCCCGTACAAACAGGCGATCATGGCCAGCGCAATACCGGTATTACCGCTTGTGGCCTCTATCAATTTCATGCCAGTTTTAATATCCCCCCGTTCAACAGCGCAGGCGATCATATTTTTTGCCGGCCGGTCCTTTACGCTGCCGCCCGGGTTATTTCCTTCCAGCTTGCCAAAAATGCGCACCTTGGGATTGGGGTTCATCTTTTTGATCTCTGCCATCGGCGTATTGCCGATCAGATCGAGGATAGTTGCCATAATGATCTTATGCTATAGCCGGGTAAAATCTATTCAACCCTGGCTTTATTGAATACTGTAATTGCCGACTTATGGAACACCGTTGAATTAGGCTCAACGCTTTTGGTGAGCCAAACGTTGCCGCCGATAATGCTGTCGTGCCCGATAATGGTTTCGCCGCCTAAAATGGTGGCGCCGGCATAAATTACCACGTTGTCCTCAACAGTAGGATGGCGCTTGGTATAGGCCATGTTTTTATCGACACTAAGCGCGCCGAGCGTTACACCCTGGTATAATTTTACGTTGTTGCCAATTATGCAGCTTTCGCCGATCACGATGCCGGTACCATGGTCGATATGAAAATATTCGCCGATTTTTGCCGCGGGGTGTATATCGATGCCCGTTTTTGAATGCGCCCACTCCGTTAGAATTCTGGGTAACAGGGGCACTTCGTATTTATAAAGGGCATGCGCCAGGCGGTAAAACGAAATGGCGAAAAAACCGGGGTAGGTCCTTATCACTTCAAACTCACTGCATGCTGCCGGGTCGCCGTTGAAAATCGCTTGTATATCGGTATTCAGCAGTGCATATAAACCTGGCAATTCATCAAAAAACTCTTGCGCAAGCAGTTCCTTATCACAATCCTCACAGGCTTTTGTGGCGTTCATGATCACCGCAAGCTCCCGCTGCAACCGGTCAAACTCTTCCTTCACCTGCAAAGCGTCGAAAAAATCCTGCCGTTGCTGCTCCGGAAATAACAGGCGGATAACCTGCAACGCCCAGTTCGTGATCTCCTTGTTCGAAGGGACAGCTTCAACCTGCTGGTGCTTATGGAATATCTGGTTATAAAACTGGTTGTTCATTGCTATGTACAAAGTCTTTAAAAGAGGATTTTAACGGCGGTGGTAAATTATAAGTCCTGACGATATCTTTGACGTAAGACTTGTTAACAAATTACAATTTTATACAAAAGAATGTTGTTGATTTGTAAAAAAGTCCGGAAGTCTGAAAAGACCGATGTCCGAAAGAAGAAGCTTTGTCGAAATTCTCTTTAATCGGTGAAATCGGTGAGCTAAAGTCCGGAAGACGAAGTTTCGTCGAAATTCTTTTCAATCGGTGAAATCCAAAAATAATCGGTGAAATCCAAAAACAAAAAGTGAAAAGGCGTTCATTTGTAAAATCAACAGCATTGGCAGTCGCAGCGGGAGCTGTGGCGCCCAAAATCGGTATGGCTAAAGAAGATTCGCCTAAGGGCGGCCGGGAATTTTACGAGCTGCGGGTATACACCTTAAGAGATTATGACCAGCAGAAACTTGCTGAGGGCTATTTTAGTGATGCGTTTATCCCTGCCTTAACCCGCCTGGGCAGCGGCCCGGTTGGTGTTTTTACCGAGCTAAAACCTGCCACTCAAACCAAACTTTATGTATTGATCCCCTACAATTCGCTGGACAATTTTTTGGCTATCCAGGATAAGCTGGCGAATGACCAGGTATATACGCAGGCGGCTGATGCTTACCTGTTTGCGCCCGCAACAGATCCGGCTTATGAGCGCATCGAAAGCTCGCTGTTAAAAGCGTTCGTGCACATGCCTAAAATGCAGGTTCCTGAACAGAAGCCGCGTATTTTTGAACTGCGCCGTTATGAGCACGCTACCGAAGGCGCCGGCAAAAAGAAGCTGGAAATGTTTAACGACGCCGGCGAAATCGACATATTTAAAAAACTTGGCTTTAAGCCGGTTTTTTTTGGCGAGACGCTGATCGGTCCGCTAAGGCCAAATCTGACCTACATGATCACCTTTGACGACATGGCTGCCCACGATGCGCACTGGAAAGCTTTTGGCAGCGACCCGGACTGGAAAAAAGTAAGCGCCATACCTGATTATGCGGATGCTAAACTTGTATCACGAATTACTTCTACTATTCTTGTTCCGGCGGCGTTTTCGCAAATTTAGTGTATCAAATTAGTTGCGTATTTGTTTCGTGTCGATAATACACTATATTTACCATCACCAATTAAAAAAACCATGACTTCCAGGCGATCATTTCTTAAAACTTCGGCTGTGCTTTCAGCCGGGCTGCTTGTGGCCCCTAAATTATTTGCATACGATAAAAAGTATATCGGGCTGCAATTGTACACCGTGCGCGACCATATGTCAAAAGACCCGGTGGCTACGTTGGCAAAAGTTGCGCAAATAGGCTATAATTCGATAGAAGGCGCTACCTATACCGGTGATGAGAAGTTTTACGGGATGAGCGGCGCCGATTTTACAAAAGTGCTAAAGGATAACGGCCTGGCGATGTTCAGCTGCCATTATCGTTTGGGCGAGGACATGAAGGGTACGAAGGGCACCATGTTAAATGACTGGGATAAGGCAGTAGATGACGCCGCCGCCATAGGTTTAAAATACATGATATGCGCCTGGCTATCACCGGCCGAGCGGGGCACCCTCGATCATTATAAACAAGTAGGAGATGATTTGAACAAAGCCGGCGAGGTTTGCAAAAAAGCAGGCATCCAGCTTTGCTATCACAACCATGATTTTGAGTTTATACAGGAAAATGGAAAATATCCTTATGACACCCTGCTTTCAACTTCCGATAAGGACCTGGTAAAAATGGAAATGGATATGTACTGGATGACCAAGGCGAAGCAGGACCCTATTGCAATTTTTAATGAGCACCCCGGCCGTTTCCCGCTATGGCATTTAAAAGATATGGACAACAAGCCCGACCAGATGTTTACCGAGGTAGGCAACGGGATAATAGACTTTAAAAATATTTTTAAGCATGCCAGCAAAGCAGGGCTCAAATATTTCTTTGTAGAGCAGGATGTTTGTCCCGGCGATCCATACGACAGCATTGCAAAAAGCATCAATTATATAAAAACCAACCTGGTTTAAAAAGACCTTTCAATCAATCAACTGGCTGGGCTTTCTTTGGAGAGTCCGGCTTTTTTTTGGGGGGATTTCACCGATTTTAGAATAGATTACACCGATTTTAATTGGGGTTAATTCAGGCTCACACGAGGGGAAGGGTCGGGGTAAAAACAGCGCCTCGCATTGTAAACCCCACTCCAACTCACCAGGCCCTCGAAAAATGTCCTTTTTAAAAATCAGTGTAATCTATTCTAAAATCGGTGAAACTGAGCGCGGCGACTTCATGACCACCAAAAAAATAAACACTGGTGAATAATCCCGCTAATCAAAACATCGGGTAGCTTGCCGGCTCCGGTTTCAGCGTGCCGCTTATCAAAGCTTCTATCCCGGGCAATATCGCTATCTGTACTTCATGCAGGGGTTTCACCATTTGCTGTAATTGTTTTAACTGATTATCCTTATTCCCTTCGCCGCTCAAAGCCTGCAAACCAATAGCGGCGGCGGCAGAAAGATTGTCAGACAGATCACTGATTTGCCGCGGGTACGGCGCATAGCCGGAAACCGCGTCGAACCGGGCCTTGTTATTTTGCCATTTTTGCAGTTGGTATTTGACAGCCTGCAGATCAGCGTCGTTGTGGCTTTTTAGGTAAGCCGCCACCGACTGCCTGAAATACCACCCGGTTTCCGAATCGGAATGTGCCATATCGGCAATATTTACCAGCGGGGAGGTCGGGTTGGTGCGCCCTTTGCCATTGGCGAACATGCCGCCCATCAGCCTTTTATAGCCTTTCACCGGCGTGCACACATCGGCAAGGGTGCGAACAGGGCCGAGGTCGACATCGTTTACCCAAAGCGATAATACCTTTTGATAGGCAAAGCTTTCATTTATGGCCCGTTCATTCAGGTCGAAATCAGTGGCCCATAAGCGCCGGTACATGTCATCCACGTCATTGACATTCGCGGGCGACCAGAACCGCTCGGCAATCGCTGCCGCTCTTGGCCAAACACGTATCTCCTCGTTGTTGCCGTCCATCAGTTCGCTCCATTGGGCAGCCTCGCCGCCTAAAATGCCTTTGGCGGCATCGGCCTGGTTCAAGTCGGCCGGTACTGGATCAGTTTGGTAATGGATGTAGGCGGGCATAAACAAATCCAGGTAATAGCCTGCCGAAATGATGACCTGGTTACCGTGCTGAACAACCTCGCCTGTGTTCAGCGTTGGTCCGATTCCGGATGGTTTCCATTTCTGCACGATGACATCCTGCGGAATAGCCTGGTTAAATGCTTCTTCCCATCCTATCAGCCTTTTGTTATATTTTTTGGCGATATCGTACATCCGCTTTACAAAATAAGCCTGCAGTTCATCGGTGTTTTTCATGCCTTTGTTCTGCATAAATGCCGCGATATCGGTGTTTTGCTTCCAGGCCACGCCATTGTTTTCGTCGGCGCCCGCGTGAAAATAGGGGTCGGTAAACAGGCCGCTCATTTCTTTTATAAACTTGTCAAAAAATGTATAGGTGCTTTCTTTTGTCGGGTCGATAGTTGGCGTTGGCATCGAGCTGATCAGCTGCATTATCTTCCCCAGGTTCAAATTTTTGATCGAATCCAGCTTGTATCGCTGCCCCGGTTTGTAGTCCGACGGATAGCTTGCTAAATAAGGATAAGCCGCCAGGATGCTTGAACAATGTCCGGGCAGGTCGAACTCAGGCACCACGATAATGCCCCTGTCGTGGGCGTAGCCCACCAATTCCCTTATTTGATCCTGCGTATAATAATAGCCATTGGACCCTTTTTGCTGCAGCAGCGGGAAAACTTTTGATTCCACCCGGAAGCCTTCATCATCCGACAAATGCAGGTGCAGCACGTTCAGCTTAACAATTGCCATTGCATCAATATTCCGTTTCAGTACTTCGAACGGAATAAAATGACGGGCTACATCGATCATCAATCCGCGCCATTTAAACCGGGGCGAGTCGTTCACCTCAACAAGGGGGCAATAAAACCCGTTTTTGTCCGGCGATATCAGCTGATATAAGGTTTCCAGCGCTCTTTCGGCTCCAATATCGGTTGCCGCGCTAATGATTATTTTGTCGGGGTTTACCTTGAGCGAATAACTTTCATCCATCCCAATGGCCGGCGCTATTGCTTTATTATAGGTGACGTAAAGCCGCGCGTTTGCGTCATTATCTGCCGCTGAAATAAACTCCTGCGAAAAATTTATATTTACCCGCCGGCCCAGCTGCAGGTAAAACCGGTTGACTGCGGCAATAAATTTTCCACTTTCCGGACCATTGATACCGATGTTAAAATCGGCGGTAAAATTGAATCTGCCGGCACTGATCTTAGTTGACAGCGGGCGCGGCAGCAGGTTGAGCGTGTCCGTTGGTTGGGCAAATCCGGTCGCTCCGCTTAAGCAAATCAGCAGTGTAAAAAATAAAATGCGTTTCATAATCATCTATTGGGTTGTTTCTTCTTTTCGATTAATAATAGCTAAGCCTTTATCGGTACAAATACCGCGTAAATAAATATCGATGGTATGTTTTAACAGTTCAGCCGGTGTTAAATTGAATTTTTTATAGGTATCAAAACGGGTTACCGATGTGTACAAAACGCTCAATGCAGTTAATATCACTGCCGGCTTCAGGTGGGGCAAAAAATAACCCCCGTCAATACCCAATTGAAGTGCGCCGGTCATTATTTCGCCGGTCAGCCTCGCGTTCCTGACGATTACTTTGTCCTGCAACTCGGGGTAATAATGGTTCAGATCGTGATAAAACAAATAATTGGCGCCGAAGTCAAGCGCCGTTGATTTGGCATAAAGCGTACATATAAAATCAACCGGGTTGGGTTCTGCGTCAACAATGCTTTTCACATCCCGGTCCAACCCCGAATAATGCAGCATTAAACAAGCCTCAAGCAACGCTTCCTTATCGGCAAAAAACTTATACATGGTTTTGGTGGATATGCCCAATGCCGAAGCCAGTTTTTGCATGGTCATGCTGCGGATGCCATGTTCCAAAAATTCTTTTAACGATTTTTCAATGATCTGCTCTTTCAATTGCCGGAAAATATTTTTCAAATATAATTTTCCATTTTGAAATTGGAAAATATTTTCATGAAATAATTTTCCACTCGGTCTAAAAATTATTTCACATAAATAAATCGCTGTGAACTTGTTTTGTTGTAGGTTAGTGTATGATAAAGGGATTATTAGCCGGATTGATCATATTCATGCTTTTTGGGCCTGGTTATGTTTTTACAAAACAGACATTGGGAAGTAAGCATCCGCTGGTTGTTGGCGACCGGATGCCAGAATTCTCACTTACCGACCAAAACAGTAAAGTATTTAACAGTGTCGATTATGTTGGCAAAAAAATCCTGGTTATTTACTTCTATCCGAAAGATGAAAGTATGGTCTGCACCAAAGAAGCTTGCTCATTCCGGGACAGCTTTAACGATTTTTCAAAAGCCGGCGCTAAGGTGATCGGCATCAATAGCGGTACGGTGGCCAGCCATAAGGAATTCAGCGGTCACTATAAGCTACCCTTTATTTTATTGAGCGATCCGGGAAATAAAGTTTATCACCTGTTTGGCGTGGAGGATGCGTTATTTATGACAGGCCGCCAAACCTTTGTGATCGGCCTTAATGGCAAAGTTGCATTTACCTATGAATCGATGATACGGGGGAGGAAACATGTAGATGAGGCACTCGCTTTTATCAGGAGCCATAGATAGGTTGACCATATCGCTTTTTGAAATTTTGCAGACCGTTACGTCCGGTTCAATTTGACCGTGACACTGATTTTTTGAATGTGCTTGCGTTTGCTTCCCTAAGCATTTTCTAACAAAAAATCCCCGCTTATGCCCAGTTTATTGTGTATGGCTTTCAAAAACATCACATCTGGCTCACGCTTTCCATTTAATATTTGCGACAATTTAGATGTCCCCAATCCCAGCATTTCAGCAAGTTTGGCCTGTGAAATGTTTAACTCCTTAATTTTATGCTGAACGACAGAACTGATAGTAACTGGCAAAGGCATTATCTTTAAAATGTTATCTTCATATTGTTCTGCAAGCAAACTAAGGCTGTTCAGTTCTTTCTTCTCCGCATCAGTTAAAAAATTAAAACCGCCGCTGTCTGTCGCCTTTGCAATAAATTTTTCTATCAAAGCCATTACCTGGTTGTACTGGGCTTGATTTCTTATTTTATCGATCATCTTTTATGCTAATGGTTATGCTATCTCATCAATTGCTTTGAAACGCCGCTCACCGCCTACACCTCGACAAATTTAGCTATTAACGGGCTTATGATTTCGATTTTTTCTTTAATTCTTTCGCTGACAATTATAGCAACCTCATAATTTTCAGGCCTAAAAATATCTTTCCCAACAACTTTACCCTTGTCAATTTTCATCGGAAGGAATGCCTTGTATTTGCCAATTAATTCAGCCCGAATCGTATCACCTTCAGCATATTTTTCAAACCTTGACCGGCCTTCATCGATGCAATCAATAGTTTCATAAACGACCATTATGAAATATTGATCTTCCTTTATTTTTACAGGGACAAACTGAATTCCTTGCACAAATTCGAGAGCCTTCTTCAAAGTTGAACTTACTATTGCATGCCCCTCAGTAATTGTATAATCCATTGAATTTCCTTCTTTATATATTTCCACTTTTAAATCGTTCGGAACATCTTTTAGATCTATTTTTCTGCGAGTAGAAAATACCCAATAGTCTTGATGTGATACTAAATTGCTTAAATACCATCTCTGCGGATATTGAATATTATCCAAAATTTTAAAATATCTCACGTTATCTGTAGGTTAATTTACAAAAAATCAATTTTTTGCGACAAATTTGGCGATAGAAAGGTAACCTATTTATCGTGCAAAAACAAAAAAGCCCCGCAAAGCGAGGCTCCAATATCTTTATTATAATGACGACCTACGTCATCTTCAATTTCTTCTGTATATCCGCCACATACCCTTTAAACTTCTTATCGGTATCAATCAAATCCTCAACCGTTTGGCAGGCGTAAATTACAGTAGAATGGTCGCGGCCGCCGAAGAAGTGGCCGATGGATTTTAGTGAGCTTTTGGTATGGGCCTTGGCCAGGTACATGGATATCTGCCGCGCCTGCACAATCTCGCGTTTACGGGTTTGCGATTTAACCATTTCTATCGGTACCTCAAAATACTCGCAAACCAGGTTTTGGATGTACTCCATCGAAATTTCCTTGGAAGAATTTTTGACGAAGTTCTTTAGCATTTGCTTGGCCAGCGCCAGGTCGATCTCTTTTCTGTTTAAAGTTGACTGTGCCAGCAGGGATACCATTGCACCTTCCAGCTCACGCACATTGTTATCAATGTTGTGCGCAACGTACTCGATCACATCGTTTGATAGCTCGATGCCGTCCTGGTAAGTTTTATTTTTTAGGATAGCCATGCGGGTTTCCAGGTCCGGAACCTGCAAATCGGCAGATAATCCCCATTTAAACCTGGAGAGCAGGCGTTCTTCCAACCCGGCCAAATCTTTTGGAGCCTTATCCGAAGTGATGATGACCTGTTTGCCTGACTGGTGCAGATGATTAAAAATATGGAAAAAGAAATCCTGTGTTTTTTCCTTACCGGCAAAGTTGTGCACATCATCCATGATCAGCACATCGATGGCCTGGTAAAAATTCACAAAATCGTTGATGTTGTTATGTTTCAGGGCGTCCACAAACTGCTGGGTAAACTTCTCGCACGATACATAAAGCACCAGCTTATCGGGCAGGGTTTGTTTAATTTCGTTGCCGATGGCCTGCGCCAGGTGGGTTTTACCCAAGCCCACGCCGCCGTATATCATCAGCGGATTAAATGAAGTACCGCCCGGTTTTGCCGCGACCGCATACCCTGCCGATCGCGCCAAACGGTTGCAATCACCTTCGACAAAGTTGTTGAAGGTATAATTCCTGTTCAGCTGAGGGTCGACATTAAGCTTCTTTAAACCCGGTATTACAAAGGGGTTCTTGATGTCTTTGTTTATTGAAATGGGTATCGGCATTGACTGATTTTTTGATTCGGCACCGTTCCCGTTCGAGGGCAAATTGGTCGTGTACGGCTTCGACGAGGATGACTGTTCAACAACTATGTTGTACTCCAAACGTCCGTCGTCACCTAATTGTTTTTTTATTGTTTTGCGCAGCAGGCCCACATAGTGTTCCTCCAGCCATTCATAGAAAAATAAACTTGGTACTTGGATGGTTAAAACACTTCCTTCCATTCTTAAAGCTTTTATCGGCTCAAACCAGGTCTTAAAACTCTGGGCCGGGATGTTGTCTTTAATGATTTGAAGGCAGCTGTTCCAGACATTAGTACAAGTTTTTTCCATATACATTTTATTAAAATATTGATTTCCAAGTCCCCAGCTAACAATCTTTTGACCCGTTTCGGAACCTCGAATATTCAAAAAAAAAGGGGATAAAAAAATAAAATTTTAACTTTTTGCAGAAATAAATTTATGATAAAATAAAGGGAATTATAATAGTAATTTCATATAAAATATTATATTAAGCCGCCGAAAGGCCTTCTTTATCTGATATTTAACTAATTCGACAATTCGCCGAAATGACAAGTCCGCACACAGCCGGAAACGGCTTGTTTTAGGGCCTAATGGTTTTTGTATATTATATTAATAGTTAATTTTAAACTCTTACGATACAACTATTTTATGCAAACCGGTCTTGAAACATACTTGTTTATTGATGGACATCCAATCGCCCCGGGGGTAGCAAAAAAGTGTTTCAATACTCGCCAAAAACGCGGCGGAGGGTGTCTGAAATTTCGCCAAGGGTAGCATAGTTTTCGACTGCGCTGAGAATGAACGGCATAAGGTTCCGGCTCCCTTTGGCGGCCGAAAACAGTTCGTTAAGGCAGCTTTCAACAGCGCTATTATTTCTTTCTTTTTTTAATTGCTGTATCTTTTCTATCTGCTGCAGCCGGATAACGTCGTCAACCCTGAATAGATTGGGATTTGCTGCTTCCGGGTCGGTGAAGCGGTTTACGCCCACCAAAACACGCTCTCCGCGTTCAATTTCGTTTTGGTACTGGTATGCCGCCTGTGCTATTTCCTGCTGGATAAAATCCTTTTCTATTGCTTTTACCGATCCTCCCATGGCATCTATCTTATCGATATACAGCTGCGCTGCTTTTTCCATTTCGTCAGTCAATGCCTCAATAAAATAAGAACCGGCCAACGGGTCGACGGTGTCGGTTACGCCACTTTCAAAAGCGATGATCTGCTGGGTCCGTAAAGCGATTTTTGCTGCTGCTTCAGTCGGTAACGAAAGGGCCTCATCATAGCCATTAGTGTGCAGCGATTGCGTGCCGCCTAAAACCGCCGCCAGCGCCTGGTTGCTGACGCGAACGATATTGTTCATCGGTTGCTGCGCGGTTAAGGTTGAGCCCCCGGTTTGGGTATGGAACCGCAGCTTTTGGGCGCCTGCCTCGGTTGCCCCCAGGCTTTTGGTAATGTGTGCCCACATGCGCCGGGCCGCCCTGAATTTGGCGATCTCTTCAAAAAAATTATTGTGACAATTGAAGAAAAAGGAAAGCCTTTTTGCAAAAACATTGATGTCGAGCCCTTTGTCGATTGCCGCCTTCAAATAGGTTTTTCCGTTGGCCAGCGTAAATGCCAGCTCCTGCACCGCCGTTGAGCCGGCTTCGCGTATATGATAGCCGGATATGGAAATGGTGTTCCATTTGGGCACTTCTTTGCTGCAATATTCAAAAACATCGGTGATCAGCCGCATCGACGCCTCCGGCGGATAGATATAGGTTCCTCGGGCGGCGTATTCCTTTAAGATATCGTTCTGTACCGTTCCGGAAAGTTGCTCCAAATCGGCCCCCTGTTTTTTTGCGAGAGCAATATACATGGCAAGTAATATTGGAGCAGTTGCATTAATGGTCATCGAAGTGGTAATGTCCTTCAGGGCAATACCATCAAACAGCAATTCTATATCTTTTAACGAATCAATCGCGACGCCTACTTTGCCCACCTCGCCTTCGGCAAGCTCATGATCCGAATCATAGCCTATTTGCGTGGGCAGGTCAAACGCTACAGACAGGCCCATCGTACCCTGGCCTAATAAATAATGGTATCGCTTGTTAGATTCTTCGGCAGTTGAAAAACCGGCATACTGTCGCATGGTCCAGGGCTTGCCCCGGTACATATCCTTTTGAATGCCCCGGGTAAATGGATATTCACCCGGCAGCTCACTCATGCCGGAAGGCTCGGCATAGACCTCTTTTATTTCAATTCCCGAAGTAGTCGTTACCTTTCTCACCGCCATCTTGTTTTTGTTGAAATGTTGTAAGGTTGAAATGTTACTATTTTTCTAACCCCTGTCTTTCCTTCTTCCGGACTTTTCCGACTTTCGGAGTTCCGGACTGTCTTTTAAAACAGCTCTTCCAGGTCTTTTCTCAACCGGCCCGCCGCAACATCATACGGGTTATCTTCCAACTGACTTAAATAACCCAGGATAGTTTTACTCAGGTCAAGCCCGGAAGCATCAGCCGGTAACGACTTTACTGCGTTAGCGACTATATTTAAGGTATCGTCTTTTACTAATTTTACTACGCCCCAGGCCCGGCCGCTCACGTATATCTGCTGCGTAATGTTATGCTGGTATTCTGACCGGATATCTTCAACCACCAGGCTTTGCAGTTCAATCGCGGTAAAAGCCGTTGCATTCAGCCTGATCAGCATATTTGCCGGGTTAATGCGCTCGATAAACAACACCAGCCGTTCATAGGCCTGCAGCCTCAACGGCATGGTTTGGCTGCTCAGCGTTTTCCTGAATTCAAGCAGCTGAATTTTTTCGTCCCTGTCCAGGTAGGGTTTTATAAGGTAAAAAGCGATCCAAACAACACCGGCGCCCGCAATTGTATACTTTGCTATATCCTGTAAAAACGAGGAAAGGTTCATAATTTGAATGTTATCTACCGGTCATAAATAAACCGGGTGAGGCAAAAATGTGTATTTTAGCTTATATTTGTGAAGTTAATAAAAAATAAGATGAGTATTGCTGTTGAAACTGCGGCCGGTCCTGTTTCCTTTACGGAAGGTGCGGTGAAAGAACTAAAAAAACTGAGAGATCAGCAAGAGATCAGCGATGATTTTGGCCTGCGCGTTGGTGTTGAAGGCGGCGGCTGCTCCGGCATGAACTATATACTGGGTTTCGACCAAAAAAAGGAGGGCGACCAGGAGTTCATCATCAACGATATAAAAGTTTACATGCATAAGGCGCATGGCCTGTACCTGGTTGGCATGCAAATCGATTTCCAGGATGGCTTAAATGCCCGCGGCTTTACCTTTAACAATCCTAATGCTGCCAGCACCTGTGGCTGCGGATCGTCTTTCGCCGTTTAAAAGGGCTTCAATCAATTCCTTCTGTTTCCCCCGCGAGCGCTTATCTACTGAAGTGCTTCGTCGATCGTTTTTTTGATCCAGTACGGCGTGCCCGACGTGTACCCCGAAGCATGGAACCTTACTTTGCCCTCTTTGTCTAATACCACATTGGTCGGATATAAATTTATCTTAAACTGGTCTGCATAGTATTGCCCGCGGTCGATAATGTGATAGGAAAAGGGGTTGTTTTTTGTGAAGTCAAATATCTGGTAATCCTGGTCAAGGCATATGGCAACAAAAACCACGTTGGGATTATTGGCATATTCCAAAGCAATTTTATTTAGCTCGGGTATTTCCATCCGGCACGGCGGGCAGCCAATGAACCAAAAATTCAGCACAATCACTTTCCCGGCCATTTCCTTTAGTTTTAATTTATTGCCGTTTATGTCTTTTGTATTAAAAAGTTCAAGCTTTTGGCCGTCGGTGAAAAACTTACTTTCAGCTGGTTTGGGCATACGGCTTGCCATGGCCTCTCTTTCTTTTTCGTTTACCTGAACGATCAGGAAGGCAGTGCTGTCGCTGCGCGGATCAATCGCGCGTAAGGTATATTTTCCGCTTGACATCAGTTTTTGCCACACAGCGTAGGGATAAGTTATCCCGGCAGAATCTTTAACTATGGTATTCTGATCGAGCCGGTGCCTTTTGGTAATTGTTGTTTGCGCGTTTGCGGCAGCAGAAACAGCAACGATGATTAATAACAGGAGGAATATTTTTTTCATTTCTTCAGGTTCGCTGGTCGGTTTAAATTTAAAACTTTATCCCGGAATGTAAAAACCTGGTTTGTTTTTTTGATGATATCCCCCTAAAATAATGATTCCTTTTTAATTTACCCCGTCGGCTGTAACAAACCTCAGGGCAAACGCATTAAAAATGTTTTTTATAAGACTGTACGCCATGACAGGAGGTGACTTTGACGTGTGGAAGGAATTCCTCAATTATACTGAAACATATTGAAAATCAGCTGGTTACTGGCGCGTATTTAAAAAATCAAAACCATATAATAATTGATTATCAGGCACTTATAAAAATGTGTCAATTTATTTTTAATGGAACATTCTGATAATCAGCGTGTTTCACAATGTTCCGCTTTGTTCCGATGTGTAAAATGGAACGCTTCGGAACGCTTGCAGCGCTACCGGTTCTTGCTCTTTAAATGCCCCTTTTTCTCTAAATTGACCTCAATAAGCTTAAAATTATTTTAATGCGTCTGCCCTGTAACAAACCTGCAGGTGCATGAGTCTTAACCCCAACTCTTCAGTAAATCCATGGCGGTAAAAACCAGCTTAAAAGAAAATATTTCCATTGCGCTGCAGGCTATAGCGGGCAACAGGCTGCGTACATCGCTTACCTCGCTCATCATCGCTATCGGCATCATGGCCCTTGTGGGGATATTAACCGCAATTGAAGGTATCAAAACCAAGGTAAACGATGCCTTTGCAGGTTTGGGCGCCAACTCTTTCACCATCGATAATTCCAACAACGGTCTTAATTTTGGCAACGGCGGTCATCAAAAAGTTTACCCGGCTATCACCTATGAGGAAGCTGAACGATTCCACAAAGAATTTAGCATGCCTGTTGTTTCTGCTGTGAACTTAAGTGTAACAGGCACGGCGGTGGTAAAATACGGCGACAAAAAGACCAACCCCAATATATCGGTCACCGGCTCTGATGAAAATTATGTTACTACCAGTGGCAATAAGCTGGCGTTAGGCCGTAACTTTTCTGCGGCAGAAATTGAACGCGGCGAAAATGTAGTATTAATAGCTGGCGAGATAAAAAAACGCCTCTTTAAAGACGAAGATCCGATAGACAAATCGATTTTTATAGGAAGCAGCAGGTTCAGGGTGATCGGTGTTTTTGAAACCAAGGGATCGGGCATGGGTTTTGGCGGTGATAAATTTTGTCTCATCCCGGTTTTGGAGGCCAAACAGATCGATCCTGATACCAATCGCTCGTTTACCGTCACCGTGATGGTGAAGAACACAAGCGCACTCGACGCCACCGTCGGCGAGGCCACCTCGCTCTTTAGAAATGTGCGTGATCTTGACGTGAGAAGCGAAGATGATTTCGTAATTGAAAGAAGCGACACTTTCCAGCAGCAATTATCTGGTAACCTAAATAACATAACCGCCGGCGGTTTGCTCATCAGCATCATCACGCTTATTGGCGCCGCCATCGGGCTAATGAACATCATGCTGGTATCGGTTACCGAACGGACACGCGAGATTGGTTTGCGCAAGGCTTTAGGCGCTACGCCGGCCATCATCCGAAAACAATTTTTAATAGAAGCTATCGTGATTTGTTTCCTCGGCGGTATTCTTGGCGTTTTGCTGGGAATGATCGTAGGTAACCTGATAGCTTTAAGCATCAGCGGTTCGTTTGTGGTACCCTGGCTGTGGCTTGGGATCGCGATCCTGATTTGTACGCTGATCGGCCTCATCTCGGGCTTCTACCCCGCCAGCAAAGCTTCCCGGCTCGACCCGGTTGAGGCGTTACGGTATGAATAATTTCGGATTTCGGATTTTCGATTTCGGATTTAAGAATCTGTAATTCGAATTGCTGAATGGTGCTTTCTGAAAAGAAATGTACCCGGATACAAAATCCGAAATCGAAAATCCGAAATCCGAAATCGTTCGAAATTTAGCGTAGCATAATATTCCTCAGCGGATAATCCACCATCACTTTCTCCAAATATGGCATCCTCAGTGCATCCTTAAATGCTTCGGCGTGCCTTAAATGGTGCATATCGCTTGAAATGAAATCAACTAACTGATTGTCTATAAGATTTTCGGCCATTTTTTTGGTGTCCTTTCCATAATAGCCGGTAAGCGATATCGTGTTGATCTGTAAAAGGGTGCCCCAGTCGCGAAGCGTCCTTAACTGGTCAATATCCAGGTAAGGGTATCTTTCGGGGTGTGCCAGAATAGGCTTATAGCCCATATCGATTAATTTTTGTATCACAGGAACCACATTAGGTGGCTGGCTGATAAACGAAAACTCGAACAACACATAGTTGTCGCCCATGATCATCAGCTCGTTCCGCTTTACCCTGTCTTCAAATGTCTCGTCAAAATAATGCTCGGCGGCGGCTTCTATGTCAATCTCTATTTTTTCTTTTTCAAGCTCCTCCTTAAGTATGGCAAGGGCGTTGTTGATCGTCTCGGGCGTATTCCGGTAATAGTCGGCCATGATGTGCGGCGTGGCAATTATTTTTTTTATGCCAAGCGACATCATTTTTTTGATGAGTGCAATCGACTCCTGGGGGTTTTTGGCTCCGTCGTCAATTCCGGGCAGGACATGCGAATGCATATCCACCATTACCGCGCTATAATCAAAAGTGATATGTTCTTTTCTTTGCTCTTTCTTTTTAAAAATCCCAAACATCGTTACTTTGATATCATTAAAAATCTTCCTTTTTTATCCTTCAAAACAGGAAGCCTGGTGCACATTTAAGTTTATTTGCTTCATTTGCAGGGCTGTTCGCCCTAATCACTCAACCGACAAATGTAAATAATGCTGACGATATCCTGCCAAACTATTTTCAGCAACTTGTTTTGGCGTTCCTTAAACGCCAAGCGGGTTTTGTGCAAGGTATTGCTCCCAGGCCCAGGCTGATGACATCATGGTGTCGATGCCCAATTCGGCGCGCCAACGCAACTCTTTTGCCGATTTGGTGACGTCCCCCCAAACTTGTTCTACGTCGCCGCTCCTCCTTGGGCCGATCTCGTAGTTTAATTTTACACCGGTAGCACGTTCAAAGGCATGGATGATCTCCAGCACGGTATTCCCGTTCCCCGTCCCCAGGTTAAAGACGTCGTAACCCGAAAAAGAGTTGCCTTCCATTAATTTTAACGCAGCAACGTGTGCCTTCGCAAGGTCAACCACGTGAATATAATCCCTTATACAACTGCCGTCGCGTGTATTATAGTCGGACCCGAAAACAGTGATCTTCGATCGTTTGCCGATTGCCGTTTGTGTGATAAAAGGAACAAGGTTTTGCGGCACGCCAATCGGTAATTCACCAATCAGGGCCGACTCATGTGCGCCAACCGGGTTAAAATAGCGCAGGGCGATCACCTTTTTGGCATCGCCTGAAATCACGCTGTCTTTTAATATCTCTTCGGCAATCTGCTTGGTATTGCCATAGGGCGACTGCGCGGGTTTAACCGGCGCTTCCTCGGTAACAGGCAATCTATCCGGCTGTCCGTATACCGTACAGCTTGACGAAAAAACCAAATTTACCGTTTGCCCGCTATAAACTTTTAACAGGTTAACCAGGGAAAGCAGGTTATTGCTATAATATTTTAAAGGATTTTTAACCGACTCACCAACTGCTTTAAAAGCTGCAAAGTGGATAATACCTTCCAAACCGGGTTCCTTGCGGGAGAAATCCGAAAGATTTTCTTCATCGCACAGATCAAAATTATAGGCGGCCGGCTTAAAGCCTATTATTTTGGTTAGTTGATCAAGGATTCCGGGATCTGAGTTTGACAGATCGTCAATGATCACCGGGTCGTAGCCGGCATTTACAAGTTCGACCACAGTATGCGAACCGATGTACCCCAATCCGCCGGTGACTAATATCCTGCCCATTAATTTTTGTTGAAATAGGTAAAATCCTTGTGTTGTATCTCTTTTTCGGGAAGTGATTTGAAGTACTCATAGGTGATCTTCAAACCCTCGCTGCGTGAAACCTTAGGCTCCCATCCTAAAATCGCCTTTGCTTTGGTAATATCGGGCCGGCGTTGTTTAGGGTCGTCAACAGGCAGCGGCAGGCTGATCAGTTTTTGATCGGTGCCGGTCAGCTTGATAATCTCTTCGCCAAACTCACGGATGGTAATCTCGTCAGGGTTGCCGATATTCATGGGTTGCGCGTAATCGCTGAATAACAACCGGTAAATACCTTCGATCAGGTCATCCACAAAACAAAACGAACGGGTTTGCGAGCCGTCGCCAAAAATGGTCAGTGGCTCACCACGCAAAGCCTGGCCTATGAATGCGGGCAATACCCGGCCATCGTTCAAACGCATCCGCGGGCCATAAGTATTAAATATCCTGACGATACGCGTTTCCAAACCATGAAAAGTATGATAAGCCATTGTTATGGCTTCCTGGAAGCGCTTGGCCTCGTCGTACACGCCGCGCGGGCCAACAGGATTTACATTTCCCCAATATTCTTCCGGCTGCGGGTTAACGTTCGGGTCGCCGTAAACTTCGGAAGTTGAGGCGATCAGCATTCTCGCTTTCTTTGTCCGCGCCAAACCCAGCAGGTTGTGCGTACCAAGCGAGCCTACTTTTAAGGTTTGAATGGGTATCTTCAGATAATCTATCGGGCTTGCCGGCGAGGCGAAGTGCAGAATATAATGGAGTTCGCCCGGCACATAAACAAATTTGGAAACGTCGTGATGATAAAACTCAAAGTTTTCCAGTTTAAATAAGTGCTCGATATTGCGCATATCGCCGGTGATCAGGTTATCCATGCCAATAACATGGAAATCTTCCCTAATAAACCGGTCGCACAAATGTGAGCCCAAAAAACCGGCCGCCCCGGTTATCAATATTCGTTTACGCCCGGCCATCAGTTTACTACTTTCCTCCCGATACTGTTATAATAAAAACCGCAATCTATCATTTTTTCCAGCTCATAAAGGTTTCTGCCGTCAAATATCACTTTCGATTTTAACAAAGATTCCAGCTGTTCAAAATCCGGTGTGCGGAACAGCGACCATTCTGTAACAATCAGCAGGGCATCCGCCCCAACCAACGCTTCATAAGGATCCGCCGCGTATTTTATTTTATCGCCGATCAGGTTCTGTACGTTCTTCATCGCTTCCGGGTCAAATGCGGTTATTTCAGCGCCGGCGGCCACAAGGTCATCAATGATATATAACGAAGGCGCCTCGCGTATATCGTCGGTCTCGGGTTTAAATGCCAGTCCCCACATCGCAAATTTCTTGCCTTTTAAATCGCCCTTGTAATATTTTTTCACCTTTTCAACCAGCACCTTTTTTTGAATCTCGTTGACGGCCATCACCGAGTTCAAAATCCGGAAATCATACCTGTTTTCTTCAGCGGACTTTGCAAGCGCCTGAACATCCTTCGGGAAACAGCTGCCGCCATATCCTATTCCGGAAAACAAAAATCTTTTGCCTATCCGGTTATCTGAGCCGATGCCTTTTCGCACCATATCCACATCGGCGCCTACAAGTTCGCACAGGTTGGCTATCTCGTTCATAAACGAAATTTTAGTTGCCAGGAAGGAGTTTGCCGCATACTTGGTGAGCTCAGACGAGCGCTCATCCATAAATATAATCGGGTTTCCCTGCCGCACATACGGGGAATATAGTTCGCCCATCAGTTTGCGCGCCCGCTCATCCATGGTGCCTACAACCACGCGGTCTGGCTTCATGAAATCCTCAACAGCAACGCCTTCACGTAAAAACTCAGGATTTGAAACCACAGCAAAATCAAGGCTGGTATTTTCTTTCATTACTGCGGTTACCTTATCGGCTGTGCCTACCGGAACGGTGGATTTGGTTACAATAACCTTGTATTCAGTAATCAGTTTTGCAATGTCTTTTGCGGCGCCCAATACATAACTCAGATCTGCGGATCCATCTCCGCCGGGCGGCGTCGGCAACGCCAGGAAGATGATCTTAGCCTCACTTATCGCCTCGGCCAGGTTAGCAGTAAAATGTAGTCTTTTTTGTACGATATTGCGGTAAAAGAGTAATTCGAGGCCAGGTTCATAGATAGGCAATTGCCCCTCCTGCATCATTTTTACCTTTTTTTCATTAATATCAACGCATATCACCTGGTTACCGGTCTCCGCCAGGCAAGTCCCTGTAACCAAACCTACATACCCTGTGCCTACAACAGCAATTTTCATAGAGTTAAATTAATTAATGGATTTTTTACTTCTTTCCGGGGTCAGCAAATACCTTGCCCTTTTAATTTTATTTGTGATTATTTTTGCGCCCTGCGAATTTAGCAATTCAATTTTAAAATGCTTTTATTTTACGACGCGGTTGTTCGCTTATATTTTGCAGCCATCTGGCTTGCCTCTTTTTTTAACAACAAAGCACGTCTTTGGATCAACGGTCGTAAAGCGCGCGCCTTTTTACGTTTTCCGGGGAGCATTTGGTTTCATTTTGCCTCACTCGGCGAATTTGAGCAGGGGCGGCCGGTTTTAGAGGCTTTGCGGGAAAAATATCCCGAAAATAAAATTGTGATCACCTTTTTTTCGCCTTCAGGTTATGAAGTTCGAAAAAATACGCCCCTGGCAGATGCAGTTTATTACCTGCCTTTGGATACCCGCGGGAATGCGCGCGAATTTATCGACGCCATTCAGCCCAAAATGGCCGTTTTTACCAAATACGAATACTGGTATCATTTTTTGCACGAAGCAAAGCAGCGCGGTATACCGGTGTACCTGGTTTCAGGCATTTTCAGGCCCGACCAGGTTTTTTTTAAATGGTATGGCTCCCTGCCCCGCAGGATTTTAGGGTTTGTAAATTGGTTTTTTGTGCAGGATGAGCGATCTGAGAAATTGCTGGAGCAGATCGGGTTAAATAATGCTACGGTGAGCGGCGATACCAGGTTCGACAGGGTGTGGGCTAATGCACGGCAGCCCAAATCAATCCCCGGACTCGCTGAATTTAAAAACAGCCATAAAGTTTTTATTGCCGGCAGCACCTGGCCCGAAGATGAAAAGTTGATCGCTTCATTGGTTGATGACCTCCCCGGGCTCAAATTTATTATCGCCCCGCATGAGATCAGCGAGGAAAAGATCAATAACCTCCTCGCGCTGTTACCCATAGGAACAGCAATCCGGTATTCCCATCTAACGGCGCATCCGGACGGCTATGCCGATTCGCCGCATGTTAACTGCCGGGTGCTGGTGATCGATAATATCGGCATGCTGTCGTCTTTATACCAATATGGCGATCTCGCTTACGTAGGCGGAGGGTTTGGTGCGGGCATTCACAACACGCTGGAAGCAGCGGCTTACGGGTTGCCCGTTATTTTCGGGCCGAACTATCAAAAGTTTATTGAGGCGAATGAACTGATCGCGTTGAAGGCGGGGTTTAGTATTGCTGATGAAGCCCAGTTAAAGGGAATTACCGAGACCCTGGTGACCGACAAGGCTTTTTACAACATTGCCGCAAAAAAGGCAGGGGACTATGTTGCAGCGCATACCGGTGCAACGGCTGCAATCGTTGACCATATTATAAAACAGAAGGAAGGAGCTTAGTTGCGCTCCCTCCTCTATTTTCAACCTCTCAATCCCTCAAATTAAAGGCCGCTTTTACCTGGCCATAATCCTTTAAGTTAACATGATTTTTTATCGCAGCTGTTAATACCGCACCTGGTATAATCACATACCTGAACTGGTGTAAATTGGAAATACTGCCATATAAATTCATATTATCAACAAAATCAATCCGCACGTTACCTAAGGTTACCAGCGACGACCATGTGTCGCTATATACTGTGCTGCCTTCGGTGTAGGTTACCACAATCGGCAAAGCGCTTACCTGTGCGGCAGGCCATATAGTAGTGGTATAGCCATCCAGCTTACCGTATACGATAACGGTGCCCTTATCCAAAACGTCCTGGGTGATTTTGGAAGCCGCTATGTCAGCATAAAAATGATAGGTGCTGAATACCGTATCCTTGGTGTAGGTTGCCGGCGTTACCCAGGCGGAATAAATTACATTGGCGGTTCCGGTTGCACCAGTGGCACCGGTTGGGCCTGCAGGGCCGGTTGCGCCGGTTGGGCCTGCGGGACCTTGCGGACCGGGGTCGCCGTTCTTACCACACGATGACAATAACAGCGCTGCGGCTGTTAATACTAAAAGCAAGTTGTTGATCTTTTTCATGAGACTAAATGTTTAAAATGTTTAATGGATCATTTATTAAAAAGGCCTGTTATTTTTATCGCCTTTCCAGGTCTCAAAATTGAAAAACTGCCCCCGGATGGATATCAGGGGCATTACGTGAACTCAAGCGAAAAATTACTGATTTTTGACTGCGTTGTATCCCGCACCGTTTTGCGGGTAATTACGGGCGCCTGATGCGTAAAAACTGAAAACGGCATTTTAGCCACAATGCTTTAAATAAGCGCCTTTTTGGTGTGACAAATGGATATGAATGATATATTTGACATTAACTATTTCCACATCAAACCGGGATAGAATCAATTGATCATCGTCATCTCCATAACGCTATTCTTTATCGTGCTTCGGTTTACCGTAACGCTTTTCAATTTTATTTCGAACCCGAAACTGACACGTGTTAATAAACATTATCATGATCTCGTTTCTATTCTCGTCCCTGCAAGGAATGAGGAAGAAAACATCGTCGCGTTGCTGGAATCCATTAAAGTGCAGGATTATAAAGATTACGAGGTAATTATCTACGATGACGAATCGTCCGACAGAACTTATGCCGTTTGCGCATCATTCGCGGCGATAGACGGGCGTTTCCGGGTGATAAAAGGCGGGCAATTACCGCCGGGGTGGATTGGTAAAAATCACGCCTGTTATCAATTGGCCAAAAAGGCAAAGGGTAGTTACTTCTTATTCCTGGATGCTGATGAACGGGTGGCTGCCGGTCTCATCAATAGCGCCGTTCACCGGATGAAACTTTATGATCTTTCGCTATTAAGCCTTTTTGCCAACCAGGATATGCTTACTATAGGCGAAAAAGCCACCGTTCCGCTGCTGCATTACCTTTTACTGAATTTGCTGCCCATACGCTTGGTGTTTCTGACCAAAAGCCCGGCCATAGCGACGGCCTGCGGCCAGTTTATGCTTTTTGATGCCGATACCTACCGAAAGTACAGTTGGCATAGGCTTGTAAAAGATAAAATAGTTGAAGACGCCGAGCTAATGCGGCAGGTTAAATCGCAAGGCTGCCGGGGTGAGGTTTTACTGGCCAACAGGATGCTTAACTGCCGGATGTATAGCAATTATGAGCATGCAATAGCCGGTTTTAGTAAAAATGCGCTGGCCGCATTCAATGATAGCATCGCCGGTTTGTTAGTGTATATTTTATTGATGATAGGCGGGCCTATGATTGTGCTGATGACGCTAAACCCGAGCCTGATATTTTTTATGGCTGGTTTGATAGCGCTAAGCCGCGTAATGATCTCCCTGGCTTCAGGGCAACGTGTTTTTTATAATCTGCTGCTCCATCCGGTGCAAATGCTCAATTTAACCCTCATCGCTTTTTTATCGATACAAAAAAGTCTCACCCGGACGAATACCTGGAAAGGAAGAGCGATTTGAATTTCGGATTTTCGATTTCGGATTTTGGTAAAACAAACAAGCCAAATACCTAACTTTGCGATCAAATGGGTGAATACAACTTAGAGGTCACGATAGACCAGGACTCCGGCTTCTGCTTCGGCGTAGTTTATGCCATTGATATGGCCGAGGAAATACTGGCACAGGACGGTTACCTGTATTGCCTGGGCGATATTGTGCACAATGATGAGGAAGTGGAGCGCCTGAAAGCGAAGGGCCTGCGGATAATAGATCATAAAGACCTTGAAAACCTGCGCAACGAAAAAGTACTGATCCGCGCCCATGGCGAGGCGCCGGATACTTACCGCACAGCTTTGGAAAACAACATTACGCTGATAGACGCCTCGTGCCCGGTGGTTTTAAAGCTGCAAAACCGCATTAAAACGTCATACGACAGCAGCGAAAAGATTTTGATCTTCGGCAAGCACGGCCACGCCGAAGTGGTGGGGCTTTCGGGCCAAACCAATGGCGATGCGATCGTTTTCCAGGATATTGCTGAACTGGACGATATGGAGCTGCCGCATAACATAACCCTGTACAGCCAAACCACCAAAAGCACCGAGAAATTCTACGACATAAAAGACCAGTTGCTGCAGCGTGGCTACGAGTTAAAGGCAAATGATACTATTTGCCGCCAGGTATCCAACCGCGACCAGGACCTGCCAAAATTTGTAACCAAGTTTGATAAGATTGTGTTTGTATCCGGCAGGAAATCGTCCAACGGTAAAGTACTGTTTGAGGTTTGCCGCAAACATAACCCCAATACTTACTTTATCTCCTCAACATCTGAGCTCAAAAAAGACATGTTTGCCCCCGGTGATAAAGTAGGCATAGCCGGCGCCACTTCGAGCCCCATGTGGCTGATGCAACAGGTGAAGGCCGAGCTGGAAACCTATTGATTAACGTAGAGAGGCGATACTTCGCGTCTCATCCGTGTACGTCTGAACCTTGATTTTTCGCGTGTAATTTGTTTTTTTGGGCGCTCAAGAGGGCTTCGCCGTTTTTGGGATTAATCGATTGACGTGATGAAACTGCATCGTTGGAATGCAAAGCGGAAGACGGAAGTATCGCGTCTCTTAAGCGCTGTGCTCAAGCTCGACACACAAGCCTGCATTCTTACCTTCTCATAACAAACCTGCCTCCAATCTATAATCGCTAATTGCTACCTTTGCACACTTATGTCGAAAAAAGGAGTTTTACTGGTTAATTTGGGCACCCCGGATAGTCCCGAGACAAAGGATGTACGCCGGTACCTGGATGAGTTTTTAATGGACCCGCGGGTGATCGATGTCGGCCCTGTATCACGCGCCTTGTTGGTAAAAGGCATTATCGTGCCGTTTCGCAGCCCCAAAACTTCGAAACTTTATAAACATATATGGAGTGATAAAACCGGGTCGCCGTTGCTGCATTACAGCAAGCTGCAGTTAAAGATGCTGCAGGAACGGCTGGGCGATGGATATCTGGTTGAATTGGCCATGCGCTATCAAAGCCCTTCGATCGCTTCAGCCTTAACACGCCTAAAGGAAGCTTTGGTGGAAAGTATACAGGTTATCGCACTTTTCCCGCAATACGCTTCGGCCAGCACCGGCTCTGTTCATGAAAAAGTGATGGAAATTGTGAGCAAGTGGCCGACCATTCCCTCTATTTCGCTTGCCAATTCCTTTCATGATAATCAGCTGATGATCGAAACCTTTGCCAATAATGCCAAAAAGTATAAACCCGAAACGTATGATCATGTCTTGTTCAGCTTTCACGGCCTGCCGCAGCGGCAATTGATGAAATGCGACCATACCGGCAATTATTGCTTAAAAATTGATAGCTGCTGCAATACGCTGAACGATACCAATAAATTCTGCTACTCGGCCCAGTCGCATGACACAGCAAGACTAATTGCCGGAAAGCTAAATCTACCCAAGGAAAAATACACCATTTGTTTTCAATCACGCCTTGGTAAAGACCCCTGGGTACAACCCTATACCAGCGAAGTGGTAGCCAAACTGGCCAAAGAGGGTAAAAGGCGCCTTTTAGTGTTCTGCCCCGCCTTTGTTGCCGACTGCCTGGAAACGGTTTACGAAGTTACCCGGGAATATGGCGCGGAATTTAAGGCCTTGGGCGGCGAGCATATTCAATTGGTGGAAAGTTTGAATGATTCACCAACCTGGATCGATGCGTTGGAGGAAATGGTGAGGGGGAATTAAATTGCACCTAATTAACGCTGTACAAGGTCCTTAACCCCTAACAGCCGGTCAAATACTAACGAATGAGAATCATGCAAAGGCCATCCATTTTGAAGGTGTTGTTTTATTTGCTGGTTAAATACATTGTGTTTTTTCTTGTTTTAGGATTTTTTGGTGATCGCTACAAAACAATAATCCTCGATAAAGCAAAAGATTCTGAGATGATAGTCGCGTCCGCTCAATATTTGCTCGAAATACTATTTGCAAGTTTCTTGCTCATGCTGATACTTTTTGTTCCTTTATATCTTTTATTTAAGCTAAAAAGAGCATTTTATATTTTGCCGGCGTTTTTTGCCTTAGTTATCGCTGAATATTTTGTTTACGAGGCAACGTGTTCTTACGTGCATTTTGACATAGCTGGAATTATAAACGGTGTGATAAGCATTGTTTTTTTCTTTATTTTCTTTTGGAAATTTATCTTCCCGTTTCAAAGTGATCATATCAACAAATAACGACGCGTCGCGATTTCTGTGCCGATAGCAAAGGGCCTTTTTAACCAAACAGCAACATGGATAATTACTTCAATAACAAAGTTACCTGGATAACGGGCGCCTCATCCGGAATTGGCGAGGAACTGGCCTATGCGCTTTCAACAGCCGGCAGCCAACTGATCCTGTCCGGCCGCAGGATGGACGAACTGGAACGGGTTAAACGAGCCTGCAGCCATCCCGAACAGGTTCAACTGTTACAACTCGACCTTGCAGATGCCGCTTCGCTGGACGATAAGGCAGCGGCAGCGCTTAATTGCTTTGGCCACATCGGTATCATGGTACATAACGGAGGCATTACCCAGCGCTCGCTGGTGGTTGAAACGGCCATGGATGTACAACGCCGGATTATGGAGGTGGATTATTTTAGTTATGTGGCGCTCACCCGGGCGCTGTTGCCGCATTTTATCGCGCGTAAAGCCGGGCATTTTGTAGTCACCAGCAGTGTAATGGGAAAGATTGGTACGCCCATGCGGTCGGCTTATGCCGCCGCAAAACATGCTTTGCATGGCTTTTTCGATTGCCTGCGCGCCGAAGTGGCCGCTGACGGCATAAAGGTAACTATCCTTACGCCGGGCTATATCCGCACCAATATTTCTTTATATGCCCTTACCAACAAAGCCTATGGCCTGGGTAAACCATCTGAAAACATAGAAAACGGCCTTCCGGCCGACCGTGCCGCCAAACAAATACTTAAAGCTATTAAAAGAGGCTCCTTCGAACCTTATATAGGCAGGTTCGCCGCCGAAAGGATAGCCCTTTGGGTTAACCGCCTGGCGCCGGGGTTACTTATCCGGATGGCCCCTAAGCTGGTGCCGAAATGACGGAACGGTTTTCAAGGTGAATTCCTATTGCCGGCCATCCTGAAAACTCAGGCAACAACGAATTTTCATAAGGGTTCTTCTTTCGGCCAGCCTGAACACGCCAACGCTGCAGATGGCCATAATTCATTCATTAATAACTCGTTATATTGTTTAATATACAACGCTATTTTTGTAAATTATTTGTTTCGCGGCTTTGATTTTTAAAAAAACAGGTAACTTTAAATTCTACTAAGCAAGACGTTATGGAAAACAACAATAATCTTCCGGAGCCGGACACCCGGCCGGACGTGAAAGACCCGTCGCGCCGCGATTTCCTAAAAAAATCAGCCTTAATAACCGCAGTTGCGCTTACACCCGCGCATGCCGTTAAAGCCGCTGAAAAACATATGGATGAGCGGATTGCCGAGGCTTTTGAAAAAATGCCGCTGAGCCTGGAGATCAATGGCGCCCCACACAACCTGATGGTTGAACCCCGCAGCACGCTGCTGGATATCCTGCGCGAGCAGCTCGACCTGACCGGCACCAAAAAAGGCTGCGACCTTGGCCAGTGCGGCGCCTGTACCGTACATGTGGACGGCCACCGGGTGATCTCGTGCCTCACGCTCGGGATCATGGTCAACGGCAAAAAAGTAACCACGATAGAAGGCCTCGCCAAAGGCGATCAGCTCCACCCCATGCAGGAAGCATTCCTTAAACATGATGGCTTCCAGTGCGGTTATTGTACGCCGGGTCAGATCATGTCGGCCGTGGCTTGTATCCGGGAGGGTCATGCCAACTCGGAACATGAAATACGCGAATACATGAGCGGCAACATCTGCCGCTGCGGTGCCTACCCCAATATTGTTAACGCCATTCAGGAGGTTAAGGAAGGAGGATTGCCGGTATGAAACAGTTTCAATACACTAAAGCTACCTCGCCGCAGGGAGTTTTAGAAGCCATCAGCAAACCAGGCACTAAGATCATTGCGGGCGGCACCAATTTGGTCGACCATATGAAGCACGGCCTGATCGCCCCCGATAAATTAGTAGATATTAACCACTTGCCACTGAAAGGTATCACCCCGACCAAAAGCGGGTTGCATATAGGCACCCTGGCGCTCAATAGCGTTGTATCGGAAAATGCGCTGGTGCTGCAAAAGCAGCCCTTGCTGAGTATGGCGCTGAAGGCCGGCGCTTCGCCCCAGTTACGCAACATGGCCACTGTTGGCGGCAACATAATGCAGCGCACCCGTTGCACCTATTTTTACGACACCATCATGCCCTGCAATAAACGCGAGCCCGGCACCGGCTGCGGCGCGATGGAGGGTTATAACCGCATGCATGCCATTTTCGGCGCAAGCGGGCAATGTATAGCGGTACATCCCAGTGACATGTGCGTGGCCCTTGCCGCCCTGGATGCCCAGGTGATCATCACCGGAAAAAAAGGCGAAAAACGCATGCCTTTCACCGATTTCCATCGCCTGCCCGATGATCACCCTGAATTGGATAACCACCTCGCAAAAGATGAAATGATACTCGGCGTGGAAATACCGGATAATAACTTCGCCAAAAACAGCTATTACCTGAAAGTGCGCGACAGGCAATCCTATGCATTCGCGCTGGTTTCGGTTGCTGTGGGCCTGGATTTGAGCGGCGGTACCATCCGCTCGGCGCGGTTGGCCATGGGCGGCGTGGCGCATAAGCCCTGGAGGTTATTTGAAGCGGAAAAGTTCCTGGCAGGCAAAACTGCAACTGAAGATAATTTTAAACAAGCGGCGCAACTCGCTATGCAGGGGGCGAAGGCCTATGAATACAACGCCTTTAAGCTAAAGCTGGCCCCGGCGGCGATTACGGAGGCGTTGAAGCACGCTTCTGGGATCGTTTAGGAGCAGTGGCAGTAGCAGTTTTTTTAGCGGTGAAACTGTCATACTAATGAACTAATGAACCAGTGAACCAATGAACACTCCAAAAGAAGGCATAACAAGAGTCGACGGCCGCCTGAAGGTGACCGGGTCGATCAGGTATGCTGCGGAATATCCTTTTCCGGGCCTGGTTTATGGTGCGGTAGTGAGCAGTACGATAGCAAAGGGAACCATAACGGGCATTGACAGCAAAGCTACCGAAAGCGCGCCGGGCGTGGTGGCGGTTATATCACACCTGAACGCGCCGAAAATCCCCGGTTACGAAGGAGGCGAGCACGAAATAAAAACATTCAACGACAGCAAAATTTATTTTAACGGCCAGCCGATTGCGCTGGTGATTGCTGATACTTTTGAGCGTGCGAAGTTTGCCGCCTCATTGGTAAAAGTTCAATACAGTAAGGAACAACATCAAACCAATATCGATGCCGGCCTCCAAAATACTTTTAAACCCTGGGGTGATGGCAGCGATTACCTGCGCGGCGAGGCCAATGCCTACCAAAATGCCCCGGTTAAAATCGAAGCTGAATATCGTACCCCCATTCATGTGCACAATGCGATGGAGCCATTTGCCATGACGGCCAAATGGGATGGCGATAAAGTAACGGTTTACACCAAGTCGCAGTATATTAAGGGCATGCAGCGCGAAATCATGGGGATGTTTAAACTGCCGGAGGAGCATGTAACGGTTAATTCAAAGGTAATCGGCGGGGCATTTGGCAGCGGTTCACCGCTTTGGCCTTATGCAAAGGCTGCTTTGATCGGTGCAAAAATGATCGGCAAGCCGCTAAAAGTGGTGATCGACCGCGGGCAGATGTTTACTATGGTAGGCTACCGGTCGCCGGCCATTCAAAAATTGGGCATGGGGGCCACTGCTGATGGAAAACTGACAGGCATAACGCACATTGCTACCGGGGAGACGGCCACCTACCAGCAATTTGCCGAAGGAATAACTTCAACCACAAATATTTTATACGATTGCCCCAATGTAAACACGCAATACCGGTTAACCCGGCTTGATATGAGTGTGCCCACCTATACCCGCGGGCCGGGGGAAACAACGGTCGTATTTGCACTGGAATCGGCAGTTGATGAGTTGGCAAATGCCCTGAATATGAACCCGCTGGAATTCAGGAAAAAGAATTACAGCGAAAAAGATCCCGAGCAAAGTCTGCCCTGGTCAAGCAAATATTTAAAGGAATGTTACGAAATCGGGGCCACGCATTTTGGCTGGGACAAGCGCAATCAAAAGCCGGGCTTGGTCATGAAAGATGGCTGGCTTGTGGGATACGGGGTAAGCAACGGGGTTTATGGAGCGGGCCGCGCGCCTTGTACCGCTAAAGCGCGATTAAGCGCCGATGGTATCCTGCTGATCCAAAGCTCTACGAGCGACATGGGACCGGGCACGGCGACGGTTATGGTTAAGATAGCATCGGATATTATCAATATACCGGTTGAAAATATAAAGTTTGAGCTGGGTAACTCTTCCCTGCCGGCGGCGCCCGGTGAATATGGGTCGATGACTACCTCCTCAGTGGGTTCGGCGGTGTACGAGGTTTGCACCGCGCTGAACGAAAAGTTTAACCAGCTCGACGGAAAAAGCGGCGCCGGCGACCCTGACTATGCAAGGATATTAAAGGAACATAACCTGCCCTTTGTTGAGGTTACGCATAAATCGGGCGGTACGCCGAATGCCGATAAATATTCGTCGCACGCCTATTGCGTACATTTTGTAGAAGTGAATGTACACCCCACATTGGGTACGGTAAAAGTAACCCGGGTAGTTGCCGCATTGGATGGAGGCAAAATTTTGAACCCCATAACTGCCCGCAGCCAGGTTATCGGCGGCGCGGTATGGGGTATTAGCATGGCCTTAATGGAAGGGGGCGTACTTGATCACCGTTATGGTAAATATGTGAACAACAACCTTGCCGATTACCATTTTGCCAGCAATGCGGATGTACCGCAGATTGAAGTTTTATTTGTTGACAAGCCCGACCCGGTTACCAATGCAATGGGGTCAAAAGGCATTGGCGAAGTGACTATCGTAGGCTTTGCCGCAGCGGTGGCCAATGCGGTATTTAACGCAACAGGGAAAAGAGTGAGGGATTTACCGATAACGCCGGATAAACTAGTTTGAGGAGTTGTTGGAATGTTGTAAGGTTGAAATGTTTTTGCAGAATGCGGATTTCACATTTTTCGAGCAGGTAAAATTTAACAAATAACACCCGGAACAACTTTACAACATTTCAACATTACAACTTTACAACAGGAACTAAATGAACGATAAAACATTAAATAAACCATCATCAACAACCGGCATGAGCCGGGTTGACGGCCGGTTAAAGGTGACCGGCCAGGCGAAGTATGCGGCGGAATTTAATGTTAAAGGGCTCACCTATGGGGTGCTGGTTTGCAGTACTATTACCAAAGGCAGCATTAGGTCTATCGACAGTAAACAGGCGGAAAACGCGCCGGGTGTTTTGGCTGTTATCAGTCATTTAAATTGTCCGAAAATTCTCGGTTATCCTGCTGAGCCGGCCAAAGCGCCAATCAAGATATTTTATGATGATAAGATATTGTACAACGGCCACCCGGTAACGATGGTAATCGCGGATACGTTCGAGCGGGCGCAACATGCCGCATCATTGGTTAAGGTTGACTATAACGAAGAAAAGCACATCACCAGTTTAAAAGATAATTTAAACGGCGCGGTTGCTCCCCATGACGATGCTGAATATAAACGCGGCGACCCAAATGCCTGGGCCACAGCGCCGGTTAAGGTGGAGCAGGAATATATTCAGCCCAGCGAGGTACACAACCCGATGGAGCTGCACGCTATCGTGGCCCGTTGGGATGCGGATGATAAAATCACGGTTTGGGATAAAACCCAGGGCGTTAAGGATACCCAAAGCAATATCGCGCGCATTTTTGGCATACCTGTTGAAAATGTTCAGGTACATTCCAAATTTGTCGGTGGTGCTTTTGGCGGCGCTTTGCAGGTTTGGCAGCACGAAGTAGCGGCAATCATCGGTGCGAAAGTGGTTAAACGCCCTGTTAAACTGATGCTGACCCGCGCAGATATGTTTACCTCAGTGGGATACCGCCCGCTCACCTGGCAAAAAATAGGTATCGGCGCCACGACTGACGGCAAGCTGGTTGGCATTAACCACCAGGCGATAGGGCAAACCTCAACCTATGAAGATTTTGCGGAAGGCCCCGCCGATGTGAGCCGGCAGCTATATGACTGCCCCAATGCTTATACCAGCAATAAAATTTTATCGCTGGATGTGGGCTCACCCACCTGGATGCGCGGGCCTGGTCCGGCGACGGGCACCTTTGCATTGGAGTCGGCGATGGACGAGCTGTCCTACCTGCTGAATATCGACCCGATTGAATTACGGTTGAAGAATTATGCTGAAACGGACCCGGAAAGCGGCAAACCATTTTCAGGTAAAAATTTAAAAGACGCCTATAAAATGGGCGCCGAAAGCATAGGATGGCATAATCGCCAGCAAAAACCGGGTGCGCTGACAAAGGACGGCTGGCTGCTTGGGTATGGCGTATCGGGCGGCACGTTTGGCGCCGACAGGGAACCCGCAACGGTCAAAGCCATTATGCTGGCTGATGGCACGCTAATCGTACAAACTGCCGTGAGCGATATCGGCCCCGGGACCGGTACGATGGCGGTATCGGTCGCCGCCGAAACAATGGGGATACCTGTTGAGAAGATCAGGTTTGACCTGGGTGATTCGGCTTTACCCAACGCACCCCAGCAGGGAGGTTCAACCATTACATCCAGTGTCGGATCGGCGGTTTATATGGCATGTAACGCATTAAAGGAAAAATTTCAGCAGCTGATCGGTAACGGCGGCGCAGATAAACCGGATTATGCACAGGTGCTAAAACAACATAACCTGCCGAAGCTGGAGGTAAGCGTCGATTCAAAAGCCGGGGCCGAGGTGGACAAATATGCTATGTACTCCTGGTCGGTGCATTTTGTAACTGTGTTGGTAAACCCGCTAACCGGTGTGGTGAAGCTGGATAAAGTAACCTGCGTAGCTGATTCAGGCCGTATTATCAGTCCAAAAACAGCCCGCAGCCAGATCATTGGCGGGGCGATAATGGGCATAGGGATGGCTTTAACAGAAGAAACGGTGATCGATCACCGCTATGGCAAGGTAATGAATGCCAGCTTTGCCGATTATCATGTGCCGGTAAACGCAGATATCCCGCAGATAGAAGCGCTTTTTGTAAACAAACCTGATTATAACATCAACCCGCTTGGCGCGAAAGGCATGGGCGAGATCGCCTTAATAGGTATGGCCGCAGCGGTAGCCAACGCAGTTTACAATGCGACGGGTAAGCGAGTAAGGGAGCTGCCAATCACGCCGGATAAGCTGGTGGATTGGGGTGTGGTGAGTTAGTTTGAGTTGTAAAGGTTGTAATAAGTTGAAATTGCTCATTAGCTATTCTACCAATGAACCAATGAACTAATGAACCAATGAACGAGTGAACCAATGAACTAATGAACCAATGAACGAGTGAACCAATGAACGAATACCATGGAAAACATCAAAAAAAGGAAAGCATCGGCTACAGAAGGATTGGATCGTGTAGATGGCCGCCTCAAGGTGACCGGCAAGGCTAAATATTCAGCGGAATATAATACAAAAGGATTGGTTTATGGCGTACTGGCGGGAAGTACAATTACCAGCGGAACCATAAAAACGATTGACGCCAAAGCTGCTGAAAATGCGCCCGGCGTACTGGCGGTTTATACTTATTTAAATTCACCAAAAATACCCGGGTACCAGGATCCGCCCACACAGCCGAAAGGCCCCTTTAGGATATTTGACGATAACAAAATTTACTTTAATGGGCAGCCGGTGGCACTGGTGGTGGCCGATACGTTTGAACGCGCCCAGTATGCGGCAACTTTGATAAAGGTCGCTTACGATAAGGCATCCTTTCAAACTGATTTGAAAAGCAATATAAGTGCAGGTGTTTCACCACGTAATGGCAAGGATTACGTGAAAGGCCAGGAAGACGCCTATAAAACCGCCCCGGTAAAGATCGAGCAGGAATATATCCTGCCCACAGATGTGCACAACCCGATGGAGCTGCATACTATCATTGCCAACTGGGATGGCGATGACAAATTAACCGTATGGGATAAAACACAAGGGGTTTTAGGCACCCAGCGAAGCATAGCGCAAGCCTTTAAGCTCGACCCTAAAAACGTTCATGTGATCTCGCCCTTTGTGGGTGGCGCATTTGGGGCGGCTTTGCGTACCTGGCAGCACGAGATTGCCGCAGTAATGGCCGCAAAAGCTTTAAAAAAGCCGGTTAAACTGGTGCTCAGCCGTGCCGAAATGTTTACTGCTGTAGGCTACCGCCCTTATACCTGGCAAAAGATGGGTTTAGGCGCAACCCCCGATGGCAAACTGGTGGGTATAACCCACGAAGCCTCGGGCCAGACATCCATGTACGAAGACTTCACCGAAGGGACAGTAAACATCAGTCAGCTGATGTATGCCTGTCCTAACGTAAACACGCGGTACAGGCTCGTTTCGCTAAATGTAAATACGCCCACCCCCATGCGCGGGCCGGGCGAAGCTACCGGTGCAATTGCGCTGGAATGCGGCATGGACGAGCTGGCCTATGCCCTGAATATGGACCCAATCGATCTGCGGGTTGTTAACCATGCAGATACCGACCCGCAAACAGGTAAGCCCTATTCAAGCAAGTTTTTGAAAGATGCCTACCAACTCGGCGCGGATGCCATCGGCTGGAAAAACCGCAATAGGAAACCGGCTTCGGTCACCGAAAACGGCTGGCTCGTGGGGTATGGCATGGGCACCGGGATGTTTGGCGCATACCGCGGAGCAGCAACAGTTTTGGCCAGGCTTTTGGCCGACGGCACGCTGGACCTTGAAACTGCGGTAACCGATATCGGGCCGGGCACCGGTACCGCGATGACTAATATCGCATCCGAAGTAATGGGCGTTGCCGCGGACAAGATAAGCGTGAAGATCGGAGATTCAGCACTTCCCCCCTCACCTACACAGGGCGGCTCGTCCGTTACCTCAACAGTGGGCTCCGCTGTAAATGATGCCTGTGTACAACTGAAGGAAAAATTAAAAGAGCTTAGCGGAACTGCAGAAGGCGGAAACTTAAGCTACGCGCAGATATTGCAAGCCCATAACTTGCCCCAATTGGAAGTAACCGTTACCTCGAAAAGCAGCCCTGAAGCAGCAAAATATGCGATGTACTCGTGGTCGGTCCACTTTATGAAAGTACTGGTCCATCCAACAACAGGTGTGGTGAAGGTTGATAAGGCGGTTTCGGTTGCCGATTGTGGTACCATTGTAAGCCCAAAAACCGCCCGGAGCCAAATTATCGGCGGCACCATCATGGGTACCGGTATGGGCCTGATGGAAGAAGCAGTTATCGATCACCGTTATGGCCGGCTGGTGAACAATGATTTCGCCAACTATCACGTGCCCATACAGGCTGACATTCCGCAATTAGAAGCGTTATTCGTCAATAAACCCGATCCCTATATTAATCCAATGGGCGCAAAAGGTATGGGCGAGATAGCCACGATTGGAGTGGCTGCGGCATTGGCAAACGCAGTGTTTAATGCGACTGGCAAGCGCGTGAGAGATTTGCCGATAACGCCGGATAAGCTCATTTAAATGCCAGAACAAGGATCATCCGGCTTTTTTGCCTGCTATCTTTGAGAATTACCGCAATTGTGCGCACAATTGCCCATTTGAAAAGGCAATAAAACGGGTAGCCGGAAAGTTTATGAATTTCAGGCTGAACGTTCCGGCGATAGTATGATCAATCGCAACCACTTTTGCTGAAGTCGAATTCAAATTCGTCTTTAAAATGTTTCCTATTTTACCACCATACAATATGGAGGGCATGGCGGCGGTTCAACACACATCTCGCCGGCACTTACATAAGGTGTTTCGCCGCTGACAGGATTGGGTTCGGCTGCAACGTAAACCAACGTGACGTGGTTGGCTTTGGACCCTATAAAATTGGGGTGTTTTGCCAGGTGTATACTTATACCTACCGCATTTGGATTTTTAAGCATTCGCTCCAGGCTTTCCCGGTCGATAAAAAAGCCGTTTAAAAAAAGCCCATCGGGTGTTTTTAGGGCCGGGCCGCCGTCAGCGGCGTTTTGTTGCTGATACTCCTTTATCAGGCTCTTAGCCGATTCAGGATCAATAGTTGTGGCCATGATCGTTTAGATTGGTGGTTTAATTAATTTAAGGTTACCCAAAATACAATTAATAAAAACCAATTGCACCGGGCCTTTTAACGGTATTTTATTGCATAAAACACCTGCCCGGGTTTTAGAAAAGCCCGTCAGCCAGCGTCAGAATGAATCAAGAGCCAGGAATCAAGAGCCAAGAAGTAAAGGCGATAAGGGTAAGATGCCAGGATATTTGTTTAGTTGTAAAGTGGGAGGTACAAGCGTTTTACCTTGATTCCCGCCTCTGAATTTTTATTAATTTCTTTGCAGCCAACACAATAAAAAGAGATTGTCGTTTATTTGACTATGCGCGCTTTTCTTCAAAAATTACTAACAAAGCCGGTTGTAAACCTGGCCAATAAGATATCGTCAAAGCCGGTGAAAAGACGGGTAGATCGCGCCCTGTCGGACCTTTACCAGCAGATCAGCACAAATAATGATAAAAAGGGGTTGGTGATAAATTTGGGTGCTGCGGATAAGTTTGTAATACTGTCAGACCAGCATAAAGGCGCCAGGGATGGCGCGGACGTTTTCGCCCTTGCTGAAAAGAATTATCTCGCAGCTTTGGCGTATTATTTTGAAGAAGGATTTTACTACATCAACCTGGGGGATAGTGAAGAGCTTTGGGAAAACCTTTTGGTTACGGTTAAACGCCATAATAAAGCGACCTTTGAAATAGAGAAGAAATTTTTGGGTAAAGGCCGCTTTTACAAGATTTTTGGCAACCACGACCTGTATTGGGATAACGACCCGCTGGCCGCGATCAATCTCGAAAAAATATACGGGCAAAGGGTACCCATTTATGAAGGTGTGATACTGAGGACAAAGTTGAGCAAAAGGAAGCTTGAAGTTTTTATGACCCACGGCCACCAGGGTGACCTGCAAAGCGACGGCAATTGGTTCAGCAAATGGTTTGTTTCCGACATATGGGCGCCATTCCAGGCATATTTACGGATAAACCCTAACACACCGGCCAATAATGACGAGCTAAAAACCGCTCACAACCGGATAATGTACCAGTGGAGCTCGAAGCGGAAAAATATGCTGCTAATTACCGGCCACACGCATCAGCCGGTTTTTAAATCGTTTACACATCTTGAGCTTTTATATGAACAGCTGGAGCAGGCTAAAACCGATAAGGACCCGATAGCGGTCCAAAAGTTAAACGGTCAGATTAACATTCTCAAGACAAAAGGCGACCGGATGCCCGACTTTAAGGGTTACCTGGATACTTATTTTAACACGGGCTGTTGTTGTTTTGACGATGGCGATATCACCGGTATCGAAATAGAA
>Ga0206935_10045_pt1 | contig 46488 bp, 23 predicted proteins | sample Alteio_BWOrgHeat_13_FD_152924 | JGI IMG/M metagenome (GOLD analysis project Ga0206935, IMG submission 152924) | Enriched cells from forest soil in Barre Woods Harvard Forest LTER site, Petersham, Massachusetts, United States -... | ecosystem: Environmental > Terrestrial > Soil > Temperate forest >...
CATCCCCCGTCGTAAGTGCGAATGGGGTTTTGGAAGCGGCCTGTATTGCAGACAAGACCCATTCAATTGACTGGATGAGGAAATCATGGGGCGCCGTCGCGTCCTTGAGTCTGCTGCAGCTTTGCGTATTCGGATTTGGCCTGCTTCAGCAGGTGGATGTCGGAATCGGCATCCTTCCACAGGCTGAGGAAGTCTTTGTAGGCTGCAAGGGCGCGGAGACGGGCAGAGCCGGCGTCGGCGCCTTGCAGAGTCCTCGCCTGCAGCGCATTTGCTCGCCCCAACTCCAGGTGCGCCAAGGCTCCCGTCCAACAGTTCCACACGATGCCACTGTGGTCGAGAATTTTCTGAAACTCAGTGGCGGCGGAAACACCTTGGCCGGCAGCGAGAAATGCGTTGCCGCGCGTATTGGCCTCATATAGGCAGGAAAGATTATTGAGGAATGAGATTTGGCCGAGTTCCATCGCACCGATCTCCGGTAAGGCAACAAGAGCGGCTGAGGGATTCTTGTGGTCGAGTGCCAGTTGCGCCCGAATCGGCGATAGCCAGAGTGCGTGCACCTGCGTATCGAGCGGATAACGTTGCTCCAGCTTTCTTGCAAGAAGCGTCGGCTGAGAAGTCTCCCCTATCATGGCCAGCGCCAACGCCGCTTCCACCTCAACGGCCTGACTCTCAGGCATTAGTTTCAATCCCTCGGACGCGAGTTGCTTAGCCTCGGGCGCGTTGCCGAAGGCAGCTTCGCGCAGGGCGGCATTCTCTTCAAGAATCGCTCCTGCTTCCTTATCGCCATCCCGGATGGCCGAGTCCACGGCGCGACGGGTCAGTTCGCGCGACTTCTTTAAATGTCCAACGAATGCCTCGGTGTCGGAAGCCAGTGCCAGTCCGTTGTATTCGAACTCCGGATGGCCGGCAAACCACCGTTGCTGGCCTTCCATGCCTTGCGGATCCCCCTTGAGAAAGGCCAGGCCATAAAACTGCAAGTGGAAGACATATTCGTCGAACTTACGTGCCTGCGCGTCCGCCAGCACCTGCCGGGCTTCGTCGAAACGTTGGAGGGCCAGGAGACTGTTTGCAAGATTGTCGTAGTTTGTCGCTGCCCCGCCGAAAAGGCTGATCGCCTCTCGATATTCGTCGCTGCCCTTCGCATAAAGACCCTGCGAAGTGTATACGTTGCCCAGGTCGGCATGCGGCCCCCAAAGCCGGGGATAGTTTGCAAGCAGGTTGCGCATCGCCTGCTCCGCTTTATCCAGTTCGCCGGTGACATAGTTGTAGTAGTCTGCAGTTATTGTCATGTTCTCGAGCCGGCTCGCATGTTCCCGAAGCTCGAACGCTTTCGAGAAATACCCACTCGCGCGCGTGGTTTCTCCCAGACTGTAGTAATCGGATCCCAGCGCCAAATACGCGGCGGCAAAATTGGGATCGAGCTGGATGGCACGCAGATGATAAGGGAGGGCTGCTGCTTCGCCCTTTTGGCGGTAGGCGGCTTCCCCGGTACTGAATGCTTCCAGCGCCTGCAGCGAGGAAGTGGTGACTTCCTCCAGGGGGAGATCGAATTTCTGCAGCGATGCCAGCGATTCGCCGAGTTCCCCGCGCAGTTTGGTGGCAGCGCTGTCGAGCGCACGAAGAACTCTCTCTTTCGAGGCGGCGGCAACCTGTTCTTGCGCCAGGACACTTCCCGTGCGGCAATTGACCGCCTTCAGCCCCACGACATATTGGTCGCCAAGACGAGCGATCGATCCCGAGATGTACACCCGGCTGTTTGTTCTCTGGCAGACCTCGCGAGCAACCTCTGGCGCCAGGATGGTGTCGGCCGTGCGCGTCATACTCTGCAATGTCTTTCTTACGGCGTCGCCGGAAAGCACATTCAAGAAGGGCGACTGATTGAGCGTGATGCTCAGCGCCTGATTGAGCGTCGAGTCGAAAACCTTGTCTCCCGTAGAGTTCGCAAAATCAGCGAGAACAATTGTGTCTCTCTCGGTGAGGCGCTGTTTTTGCCGAGAATGGTAGTAAAGGCCGCCGGCGATTAATGCAGCGAAAAGTACACCCGCCGTACTTAAGGTCCACGCGGATCGCCATTTTTTTGTAACCGTCTTGCGAAACTCAGTTTGCCGCTTTAGATTTGCCAGGTCTGCGGACAGATCTGCTGCCGACTGGTAGCGTTTTGCGCAGTCTTTGTTGAGTGCCTTCTGCACGATCCGTTCGAGTTCCGCGGGAAGTCTCGGATCGAGTTTCCGGATCGGTAGCGATTCGCTGTGGAGGACGGCGTTGCGAATCTGGTCGGCTGAGTCTCCAGTGAAAGCGCGTTGCCCCGTAGCCATTTCATAGAGAATCAAGCCGAAGGAAAACAAATCGGATCTCGCGTCAATCTTTTCTCCCACGATCTGCTCCGGCGACAAATAGAGCGGCGTGCCCAGCGTCAAACCTGTCATGGTCATGGAGTGGTTCAGGGCTGCAGGGCTCACCATGGCGCTGCCAAGGGGCTGCGTGGCAGTCTCGCCCACACCGGAGGACTTGGCAATTCCAAAATCGAGAATCTTCGCTTCCCCACTGCTTGTGATGAAAATGTTGGCGGGTTTGATATCGCGATGAACAATAGCCTTCTGATGCGCCGCCTCGAGTCCGGACGCAGCCTGGATGGAAATTTCCAACAACTGCGGCAGGCGATTTGCAACGTCCTGCGTCCGAGTTCGCTGAATCCACTGGCCGACGGTCTCACCCTCCAGGTATTCCATCACCAGGTAATCCACACCGCCCTGTCTTCCAATGTCATACAAGACACAGATATTTCGATTCTGAATCGCCGAAATAACCTTCCCTTCACGTTCGAAACGCCGACGCCGCTCAGGGTCGGAGGAGAAGTGTGTTGGTAAGACCTTGATGGCGACCGTTCGGTTGAGTCGGGTGTCAAGAGCGCGGTATACATCGCCCATACCTCCAGAGCCGACAAGTTCTTCAACCTGGTACGGCCCGAGCTTTTGGCCGGCGATGGCGAGGTTGTCAAACGGTCCACTTTCCAGGAATTGCTCTTTGACTAGGGACCGATGTTCGTTTAGGAGCGTTTGCAGGAGGTTGGCGAGCGACAAGTTCTTTTCGCGGAGGGACGCCAAAAGATTGGCGCGCTCGTTGTCGGGCAAGCTGAGAGCCTGGTCCAGGTAAGGACTGACTTCTTTCCATCTTTCTGAAGGAAGTTGCTCCATCGATCTCGATTCCGGCAGGGTGCATCACGAGGATAATTGATTGGCACGGCCGAAACGGGTGGAAATTGTGAGAGGCAGGGGGCCTCGGTCGAGTCGCTATTTCTCCGAGGCATCAACATTAAAAGGATTTTTGCTGCTTCAGGTGCAGCAATCCGCCCGCCCTGGCGTCAGGCCACATTCACACGCTTCGGCTTTGTGGGCACACGGCGCCTAAAAAACAGGCCAGTGCGGTTTCATGGCCTGCCTCCAGAGGATTGATCTGACGGTGTCACGATCTGGCGCCCTATTTCACTTCGACTTCCGCACCATGGCCATCGTCCACGACTACGAAACTGATGCTCTGAGGCTCATGGTCTATCTGGACTGAAACCTCCTTCTCATCAACAAATACCCTGTTTTGCGTTGGTGTCCAGCCATAGATCTCGGCGCGAATCTCCTTCCACCAGGCAGGATAAGAGCCCATATGCGGACGAAGAGACAACCGCAGGCCATCTGCAGTTCTCTCACAGCTGAACTTCATCCTGAGAAAGGCTCCGTGCTTGTAGGCGAAGGTCTTCCCATCGTCGAGGTAAAGCTCGCCTGCACATTGATCTCCAACAAAAACGCGCAGAGTGAGAGGTCCCTGCGGAGTCTGGTCTGTGCTTTGAACCAATGGCGCGATGGGCATGATCGATCCTCCGCGAGCAAAGACGGGGAGTTGATCCAGATTGGGCGTGACACGAAGGATCAGGGGCGCTGTCTGGCCTTTGGTCGCTGTCGGATTCGGAGCAGTCGCGGTTACTGAATCCGGATTTGGAACCTTCTCTCCGGTCCAGTAGTTGTACCAGCTTGGAGATGGAAACTCGACGGAATATGTATCCAGTGCGTCCGGATACGGTGGAGGAGCGATGAGCAGATTTGCGCCAAGAAGAAACTCGCCTGCTGCCGCGTTGTCCGTGTCGATGGGGTGACGATCGGGAGCAGCGTCCGGAAACTCGAGGAATAATGGCCGCAGCATCGGGAGTCCGGTTCGTGAAGCCTCCTCGGCAAGCGTATAGAGATACGGCATCAGGCGGTAGCGTTCTTCAATAAAGCGGCGTCGGATTGCCTCATGCTCCGGGCCGCCGACCCAGGGCTCCTGATCGGCAGTACCCTTCTCGGTATGATCACGATCAATAGGCTGGAACGTTGCTACTTCGATCCATTTTGTGAGCAACTCCGGCGTCGGAGATCCTGCAAAGCCGCCCACATCCGCCCCGGACATGGCGAATCCACTAAGGCCCAGGTTTTCCAACATCGGCGTTGTCATGCGGAGATGATTCCAACTGCTGCTGTTATCGCCGGTCCAGGTCGCGGCGTAGCGCTGCCCTCCCGCGTAGGTTGCCCTGGTCAGCACGAATGGGCGGCTGTCTGGATCGAGCGACAGAAGGCCCTCATACGTAGCTCGTGAATTCTCCATGCCATAGACGTCATGAATCTCGGCATGGGTTGCAGTGCGAGTTGCGAATCCCGGCTCATCGACGCGATGGATAACATTTTCCGGGATGGTGAAGGTAGGCGAATCAAAGACAGATGGCTCATTCATGTCGTTCCAGAAACCATCGATGCCGTCGCCACGCAGGCCACGATAGAGCGTGCCCCACCATGCGCGGGTTTGCTGACGAGTGAAATCCGGAAAGACACTCGGACCCGGCCAGACTTTGCCGGTATACACGGTGCCGTTTGGATTCTTGACGAAGTGATCGCCGGCAATGCCCGTGTCATAGGCAAAGTAATTGTGGTCTGGAAGGTTGGCAATGTGCAGGTCTGTGATAGCGACGACATGGAAGTTTTCCGCCTTGAGTTGGGCAACCATGCCGGGAAGATCGGGAAATGCTGTTGTGTCGACGGTGAAGGGCCGATTCTTCTCCTGGAAATCGATGTCGAGATAGATCGCATCGGCGGGGATCGAATCCGCCCGGAGACGGTGAGCCACTTCAAGGACGCGAGCCTGCGTCATGTAGCTATACCGCGATTGGTGAAAGCCGAAAGTCCAGAGCTGAGGCAGTGGAGGAGTTCCAGTTAGCCATGCATACGTTTCGACAACCTGCTTCGGAGTCGGCCCGTAGAACAAGTAGTAATTCAAGGGACCAGCGGCGGCGCCAAATGAATATGTGCCCGCTGACTCCTTGCCAAAATCGAAACTTGTGCGCCATGTATTGTCGAGCAAAATGCCGGTCGCTCGCCCAGCACGGTAGGTCATGAAGTAGGGGATACTCTTGTAGATTGGGTCGGTTGATTCCTGGAAGCGGTATGCGTCCGTATTCCAAAGGCTGAAGGCCTGGTTGCGCCTGTCGAGAGGACCGGTCTTGTCACCGAGGCCGAAATAGTGTTCGTCCGGGGGCATCGATTTGTAAATACGAAATGCGTCGCCATCGAAGCGCACTGGGCGCGCATCCTGTCCAATTATGTTTCCAACCAGATCGCGCAATGTTATTTCGAGTGTTTTCTTGTCCACCTGAACAATCAATGCGTGTGTTCGGAATCCGAAATAATCGCCGGTGCTTTCGATCGCGACTGGAACATAGCTTCGCCGAACGGCGGGAAGCACGGCCCAGGAGGCGTCCTCCGGCAAGGAAGTGCCGCGCGCCATAGTTATGCGCAGGACATCCTCCCGCAATGCAACAATTTTCAGACGAAAGTCCGCGGTCTGCACGTCAATCCCATTTGTGAGCTCCGTCACGGTGGTCGTGCGCATGAGTGGGTGTAACTTCGCGGCTGGCGACCTGAATTGTGCTGAAGCCCAGCTCGATGTGAAACACAGCAAAAGGGTAGGCAATAGCATGAGGAACATTCGATGCAATGAGCGGTATGAGCGCATGATGACTCCTGAGATGAAACGATGCCTTTGCTGCATTTATTAATGGTAGGTAGCAGAGGTCGCCTGATTATTGTGTGGACCTTTCGCTGGGCGGCGATTCAAGTGAGGAGAGGTCGGGATCTTCGATTGCTTTTACTCCGCGGTCGTGGCGTTGTTCCTTGATTGTTTTCACCTGTTCGATTGCGGCGGCTGCGTCGTTGACATCGCCGGTCTGACGATAGAGGCGAGCAAGCAAGTAATGAATGGAGCCAGTCTCATCGCTCGATAAGCCCATCTTCAATTGGTTGATGGCGTCACTGATTCTTCCTGTTTCAGCATAGACCTTACCGAGAAGCGCGTGCACACGGCCGAGCATTTGCGGCTTGGTATTGAGGCTTTTCAGAAGAAGCGGTTCAGCCTCTGCGAACCGGGCCTTACTTACCATCGCCTCCGCCATCACCAGGTTCAGCTCCGGATCTTCCGGGCTGCGTTTCAGGGCCGAACTTGCGGTCTCGATGGCTTTCTCGACGTTGTTGTTGCTCAAGTATGCAGTGGCGAGGCCGAGCATTGCGGCCGGATCGCCTGGAGCTAGAGCGAGCGATTTGCTGTATTCGGCCTGCGCATCGTCGTATCTCTCCAACTGTTCGAAAATGTCGCCGAGAAGAACATGACTTCTGGCCGAGTCCGATTCAAGTTGCTGGAAACGTGCAAGTGATTGGAGTGCGAGGCGCTCGTTGGCTTGAATCGACCAATAGAGGGCTTCCGGCGAATGCGCCTGCAACGCCTCGAGCGCGGTGGCCGCGTTGGAGGCGAGCTCATTGTCTCCTGAAAAATACGCGCAGGCGGCTAGGAGCCTGAGTTTGTCCGCGCGGATTGCCGTGACGGCAGGAGCGAGCACTTGCGCGCATTGTGCGAATTCTCCGGCCGCATAGTACTGTTCCGGAGTCTTGTGGCTTATGGCGGCCGACCCTTGGGAAGACGATCGGCTCACTTCGCGCGCACTCATCGTGTTGCCGATATCGCCCAAGGCCTGTCCATTGCCGTTGAACGCCGCCAGAAGAGCGCTGCGCAGGTCCTCCGGAATGGGCGTGAGTGGCTGCGCAAAATATCCGACAACCGCGTCGCTTGCGTCGGCGGAAAGTCCTTCAAGCAGGATTGCGGAGTTGGTGGAGACAAAATCGTGATCGCGTGCCCATAATTCTTCGAGTAACTTGACTGCCTCCTCCTTCTCTTCCCTTTCGAGAGCCATTCGCGTAAGACCCAGGACTGCCATGCCGCACTCTGGATGCGACGCGCGATCAGCGGCAAACGCAGCGGCCGCGCCCTCCAGATCACGGTGCCTCAGCAGGGAGAAGCCCAGTTCCGAATGGAGGCAGGGAGGTTGAGGCTGGATCGCAAGCAAGCTGCGATAGAGGGCTGCGGCCTCGCTGAACCTTCCCTGCTTTTCCAACGACTCGGCATAGAGCGCCCCTGCAAAGGGAGAGCCCTTGTTTTCAATCGACATTTTGCGAGCGTCCGTTTCCACCTGGTTCAAGCGGGCAATCCCCAGCGCGAACCATGCGCTGCCGAGCTTAGGATCAAGCGCGGTTGCGCGCTCAAGTTGGCGCGACGCCGCGGAAAACTTGGCGACCGCATAATACGCACGCCCCAGCGCCAGCGGTGCCTGCGGATCGGCTTTGTTGATCGTTTCCGCTTTAATCAGGAATGGAATTGCGGCCGCCGCTTTGCCGGTCCGGAGCGAATCGACGCCGAGAAACAGATTGGGAACATACAAAGACGGTTTGAGATGGTTCGCTTGTTGAAAGCTGAGAATTGCCGGGGCAATCTCTCCCGCTTCCTGCTGCATCAGCCCTAGATTGGCCCACAGTTCCGGCATCGACGGCTCGATCTTTACCGCTTGTTCGTAAGCCTTTTCAGCCGTGGCATAGTCATTCGCTGCCGCGGCTTGCTGGGCAGCGGCCACCAGAGACTCAAGCGTCGAGGTTGCCGCCTGCCGGCCAAGCCCTGGTAAGGGCTTGACCAGCAGGGCTAACAGGATCGCCAACATCAATTTGAAGCAATTGTTCACGGATCGGTTACCAGTAGAACTTTCCGGCAAACTGGGCAACTCTACCAGGAAACGCGGTTGTGATTTCACCGAAACTACCGGGGCTGTACAGGCTCATATTCCCGGGCCCCGGTGCATAGAAGTTTGGATGGTTGAGGGAGTTGAAGGTCTCGAAGCGGAACTGGGCTCTCATTCGATCTTTAAACTCCCAGTTCTTCTCAAGTGCGCTGTCCCAATTCGTGAAGTGAGGTCCGCGTAGATCTGACATGTAGCGGGGTGTCGTGCCGAAGGTGCCATAGGCCGAATAGGTGAAGGCAGAGGAGTTGGCCCAGGAGTTGGGAAGGGTGCTGCTTATTGTTTGATGTGACGGTTTGGGACTTACGCCGGAAACGTAATCCGGTCTGGGATCGCCGCCGTAGGAGTTCCAATTGTTGCCGAACACGCTGAGTGGAATTCCACCTTTGAGGGTTGCGATTCCCGAAAGTTCCCAGCCGCCAATTACGGCGTCCACCACATGGTTCATTCCCGAACCGACCGCCTTGCCGCGGCCGATGGGGAGGTTATAGACGTAACTGGCCACCAGTGCGTGCGGAATATCACCCGCGTCCACGCTCTTTTCGCCCGCTATATTGAAGTAGTTTGCAGTGGCACCCCAGTTCGCCGCTCCGTTGTACGACCAGGCTTGGTTGCCCTCGACGTTGTCAATGAACTTGGAGTAGGTGTAAGACACCAGCGCGGTAAGGCCCTTGCTGATGCGGTGGTTGTAAGTGACCTGCAGGCTGTTGTAAAGCGACTGGCCCAGAGGTGCGTCGGCCTGGGATACGCCGCAATACTGCGGATAAGCCAGGAGAAGTTGTTCGTTGAGCACCGCTGTTGCGCTATCGATATTGCAAGAGCTCGGCGCGATCGTTCCACTTTTCTCCAGAGCCTGGAGCGGCGCGGCCATGGGGTTGGAGGCCGCGTTCGCGCTGAGGAAACTGGTATTGGGTGTTCCATCCTCCGCGAACAGATACTTCGGATTCAACTGGTTGTAATTCCAGTTGCTAACCATGCGAACCCCGCGGTTGCCGATGTAGTTTACATCCAGTTGATCGTTCGGCGTGAAAGCATACTGCACGCCCAGGAGCCACTGTTGGACATAGGGAGATCGACGACTCCGGAATGTACCGCCGACGCCATTGCCGTCTTGTTGAAATGAGCCGTTGACGTTTCCGGAAATCTGCGCGTAATGCCCGCCCCAGGGATTGCTGGTGCTGACATTCGGGTTGGGCGTCACGCCGCCGTCCAGGCTTTGGTTGAGAGTGGTGGAGGCGGTGTAACCATCCGCATCCACCGAGCCCGAGCTGGTCAACGATTCCGGATAGAAGATCCCGTATCCGCCATGGATAACCGCCTTCGGGATCGCCTGGTACGAGAAGCCCACACGAGGCGCAATGTTGTGATAATTCGGGTCGTAGAAATACCGGTTGTCGGGTCCCAGGAACTGCAACGCACCCAGCAAGGGCAGGCCCGCCGAATAGCTCAGCGGATTCAGTGCGTTCGGGTTGAAGATTGAGCCCTGGTCATGGCGCGAAGTGTACGGAGTCTGAATCTCATAGCGGATGCCGAGATTCAGCGTCAGATTATGCGCGGGCTTCCAATCGTCCTGCAGGTACTCGCCGAAAAGATGGTTGGACTCATAGGGGGTGGTCGGTGTTCCGACGTTTGTTGGAGTCGTTGAAGAGTCCAGGACACCGAGCAGCGCCTGAGCCACTCCGTTACCAGTGAAGCTGACGCCCGACGTTCCAGCCAGCGGATTCGGTCCGGTTGTGAAGAACCCCTGGAACGACAGTTGGTTTGTGAAGAAGTTGTATTGACTGAAGACCTGCTCTACACCCATGAACCCGAAGTTGATGGTATTCTTTCCCTTCGTTTTGATGAAGTCGGCATTCACTGTGCCGATGGGTCCATGGTTCGTGACCCCCTCTGCGTTCCCAGTGTTTGGACCGAGGATAGAGATCCCCTGTCCGAAATTGACGGTCGGAAATATCGGATCCTCCTGGTTAACATACGGTGGGAGTCCGAGAGCGGTTGAGGGGTTGAAACCGACTGACTGATTGGTTGAGGTTTCATGCCAAATCTCGACGCCCGAAGTGATGTTCATGGTGAAGGTCGGGCTGAATACCCGCGTGAGCCCCGCCCACATTCCCCAGCGGTTGTTGGGCCGCTGATTGCCCTGGCCTGCCGGGTCAGATCCCCAGTTAGCGGATTCGCCGGTCTTTGCCTCTTTCTTGTAGGAGTAGCGGAAATAGGCGCTCGTATTGTCGTTGATATTTTGGTCGGCCCTGATCCCGTACTCGTCCCAATACGTCGGTGACTGTCCGGCCAGAGTCAGATTGTTGGCCACATTACCTGGCTTCTGTGCGGCGGGAAAGTAGCTCAGAAGCTTGGCGCCGACAGCGTCCGGAACGTAGCCGGGAATGTTCGACAGAATGTTGCCCGGAACTGGATTTCTGATGTATCCGGTCTGTGTCGGAGTCAAGTTTGTACCGTAGGGGTTGCTCACAGGGTTGTAGGTATCCGGTTGGCCGGCTGTAATAGCATGGCCGCTCCGCGGATCGTAAATCTGACCGTTGTAAATGGGCCGGCCGAGCGAGTCGTTGCCCGCCGACGTGGTTGACAGCTGCTCGGAGAAGTTCCCGGCCAGGAAGTTAGTGTCTGGCACCGTGTAAGACGACGGAGCTGGGGTGTTTGCCTCGAAGTGCTCATAGTTACCGAAGATGAAGGTCTTGTTCCGCTGTTTATACACGCCAGGAATATAGAGCGGGCCGCCAGCCGTTCCGCCAACCTGGTTGCGGCTGAATGTGCAAAGGTTGGTACTGAGGAGACCCTGGCAACTGCCAGGCGATTGGAAGTAATTGAGCGCGTTGAAGTTGTTGCCGGAATAAAACTCGTACGCCGACCCGTGGAAGTCGTGCGTTCCCGACTTTGTGACCACGTTGATCACATTGCCCGTGCTCCATCCATATTGAGCTGTGAAAGAGTTGTTCTGAATTTTGAACTCCTGAACCGCGTCTACGCCGGGAACAAAGATCACCGCGCCCCACTCCGTGTCCGTATCCCATGAGCCGTCGACCAGGAAAGCCGTCGTCCCAAAGAAACCGCCTGCGAAGTTCATGAACGAAATGTCCTGATCCGCGGTGTCGGTTGTGTTGCTGCCGCCCCCCAGGAGCAACTGCCCTTCCGAGGTGTTTTGCACGGAAGAGTTGAGTGTGGCCAGGCCATAGACGTTGCGCACATTCAGCGGCAGTTCTACGATCTCCTTTGCGTCAATGTCTGCCGCGACGTTGGCGTTATCCGTATTCAGCAGGGTGGCATTCGCGGTTACGGAAACCGATACGGTCTCGGATCCGATCGTCAGGGTCACATTCTGCGTGGCGCTATCGCCGGCGTTGAGGAGAATTCCGTTCTGTTGATACGCCTCGAAACCCTTGGCTTTGATTGTCAAACTATAGGTGGCTGGCGGAAGTTGACTGAAGGAATATCGGCCTCCGCTGTCCGTGGTGAAGGTTCGAGAGATTCCTTTCTCTGAACTCTTCAGAGTCAGTGTAGAGTTCGGAATCACCGCTCCCGAGGAGTCTGTTACAACTCCGGAGAGCGTTGCTGTGGTTGTTGCCAGTTGCGCGTTGACCAACGGAGTGTTGCTCCCCAATAGGGCGAGCAAGATTGCGAACCCACCCCAATTCCACAGAGACCGTGGTCTCCAGCTCCTTTTAGTTTTCAAAGTGAAGCCTCCATCAAGTTGGCCCCGTCAGTCCTAGCGTCTCCTGCTGCATACGACCGGTGCATTGAGAAAATCCCTAGTGGTCGGGGCTTGAAAAGCAGCCCCTTTGTACGCAGCTCAAGGAAGACCTGTTAAGGTCCTTACGGCATCGAGCGAGGGGGTCTTTACACCACCGGCCGGGAGGGTCTGTACGGCAAAGAACACTTACTTATCAGGAAAAGAAGCATCGGCAACATATTTATTATCATCAGCTTGACGATCACTCATTAATGGGCCGCTGCGTGCGTCCTGATGGCTGTATAATCGGTTCGATCCAGCGGGGCACTCCATGGCAGTCGACATGCAAGAGCACGGACACGCAACTCAAAAAGAACCGACCGCGGACGAGGTTCGCGAACAGTTGAGCCGGCTCCTGGCCAATCCCTTTTTCAGCCACAGCAAGCGCTTCCCTACATTCCTCCGCTTTGTGGTTGAACAGACACTGGCTGGGGATTCGGAAAACATCAAGGAGCGCACACTTGGCATTGAAATTTTCGGTAGAGAAGCTGAGTACGACACCTCCTCCGATCCGATTGTCCGCGTAACTGCGGCGGAGATTCGCAAGCGAGTGGCTCAGTACTATCAGGATGCTGCGCATGAACACGAACTGCGCATCACCCTGCCTTCAGGCTCCTACGTCCCACAATTCCATAGGCCTAAGGGAACAAATGACCCCGTCTTCCTGGAGTTGAGCCTTACTGCCGCGGAAGATGCCCCGAACTCCGAGCCGCGCCGGATTCCTCACCCAGCGCGAACTCCTCGTCATTCCCACACCATGCTCCTGTTGGCGTCTGTCACCGTGGGGGTTTTGTCCGTGGCGTCGGTGCTGCTTTGGCAGGCGATGCATCGGTCCGCGCTGGATTTCTTCTGGCAACCGGTAATGGCGACAAACGACCCCGTGCTATTGTGCATCGCGGATCAGCTTCAGTATTCCAGCATCGCTCTGCGCGACGCGGCCGAACCGACTCACCAGGTGATATTGAACGACAAGCTTACGGCGATCGTGGTGGACGATGTTTATGCAACGGTGAAAGTCGCTGGCGTTCTCCATTCCAACCGGAGGCAATATTCACTGAAGGGCGAGGGCGCAACCAATCTCGAAGACCTGCGTAACGGGCCAACTGTCTTTATCGGAGCTTTCGATAACGCATGGACCCTAAGGATGACGAACCCGTTGCGGTATCACTTCTCGAACGATGCCGCGATGACCAAGATGAGTATCGTCGATGGCACGGCACCGTCACGGACCCCCTGGGTTCTGGACCGATCCGTGCAAATGGCGACCAATAACTATAGAGACTACGCGATTATTGCGCGGTTCACTGATACCAATACGGGAAAGCTGGCGGTTGTAGTAGCGGGAATCGGCCGCGGCGGTACAATCGCGGCCGGAGAGTTTTTGACCGACGCCGGCGATCTCGCCCAGTTACAGCGGGCGGCCCAGGCCGCCGGCGACAAGAAGAACCTGGAAGTCGTGCTGAGTACCCTGATCATTGATGGAGAACCCGGCACCCCAAAGATGGAAGCGGCATACTTCTGGTAGTGTGCTGCCTGGAGTGCCTCGTGAATTTGCACCAACCCAAGCCCTGAATTCTGCCACGGGTCGCGGTCATCGATTTGCAGTACAGCCCAGGTGGGGGGCAAGTGCGCATGTAGATTCGACGTTGTTTTCAATGATGAATGAGCGGCATCAACTCCCGAGATACAGTGCAAAATCCGCTACGGTTGCTTGGGGTGATCCCCTTCCTTGAGGCAGATTCTTTTTGCGACACTCGCAGCGTTTTCGATTCTGAACCCTTCACGTTAGACAGATCGGGGTTCAAGGTGTGGGCGCCTCGGAGGCTAACCCACTCACGGTTCGATGGGTCACCTTTCCCGGCGTCCCAACGGTACTGCGCGGAGTCGAGCCTTCCTAAGTCGCTCGGTTCATCGCACCCTTCGATCTCGAAAGGCTCCATGGACAAGTTCCACAATCGCGCATAAGGGGACGACAGAGCCATGCCAGCGTTCGACTGTGGTCCTGAAACACTAACGCCAGTGCAGTGAAGGGATCCGAGCGTTTACGATTAAAAAGTGCTAGCCGGTCACGCGATTTCTACAACTCATCACATTTCTCGGACGAGATCTGAATTGAGCGCATACCAGTAAATTAGATTTAATTTGTGGCTTGACAAAGAGACACCAGAACGCACCCCATCACCAACGAAGCGCCGGCCGGACGTTGGAGAGGTCCTTTTGATGTCACTCAGATCGCTCAATCAACTGATCTGCAGACCGGTTGCCGATCGAGCTTCCCGCTCATCGCATGGGGCGCAACAAAAGGTTTTCAAAACAAACGGGGCGACTCGACGCAAAGTGCGTAATTGCCGGCGCGCAAGGATCGAGAGATGGTGTTTCACTGAGTTACTCTTCAGGCGGTTCAAACCGCACCCTTGCATGCATTGTGTGTCGCCCCAGACTGGTTCCAGGCTTAATTCACTAAAGCGAAGAAGCTTGGAGGCTGATGCTTAGCCGCAAATCCATCCTTTACTCCGGTTAATTCACAAGCGGGCCAATAAACTGCCTGGTTTAACTCCAAAATCGCAGTGCCTTGTGAGAGGCACCATTTGTATCTTGACTTCGTCTATCGATAAGAAGATGAATCAAAGCGTCTCCTTGGTGCCGAGTTCAGATGGAAGGAAAGAGTGCCCGATGCTTTCTGATCGCTCGCATGTTTTTGAGATGGCCGTCTGGAGCTAAATCTCGGCCAGTGAAAGTTGAGGGAAAGAAACTGAAATTCGGACTCGGCGATTGGGATCGGAAGTACCCGCTTTTCATGCATCCGGCAATCTTTGTCGGCTCGTCTGTCGCGCTCGGTGAATTGTTCGCGCTTCAGCAGTGGACGAGTATGCGCCTCTGGAGCTATCACCTGAACATTTTCCAGGTGATGGCAGCATGGGGATTGCAATACTTCCTCTGGGGTTTGATTTGCTGGCTGTTATGGAGATGGTTTGGGCCTCAGATTCAGAGGGCAAATCTCCGCATCATCTTCCTGCGAGTGCTTCCGCTAAGCATCTTTCTCAGCGTATTCGAAGAAATGATCTGGGTAGCCTTCTTCCCAAATCTTCCTATTGGGTCTCGGCATTGGGACTATTGGCGCCGGTTCACATTCGCCTTGAATGGGGACTTCTTCGACAACTTGGTAATCTTCTGGTGCGCATTCGGTCTTTTCCGCGGACTCGGTTACTACGAGCAATTCCGGCAGAAAGAGAGCATAGCGGCACGGCTAGAAGTGCAATTAACTAACGCGCAAATGTTCGCACTGAGGATGCAGCTCAATCCCCATTTCCTCTTTAATACGATGAACAGCATTTCCAGTTTAATGCGGTCTAACGTTGACGCCGCGGACACAATGCTCGAACAGCTCAGTAGCCTTTTGCGTATTACCCTGGAACGCGGCAATTCGCAGTTCGTACCTTTACGCGATGAGATGGACTTCATCGAGATCTATCTCGCACTCCAGGAGCAGAGATACAGTGATCGCGTTGATCAGGCTCTAAACGTCGATGCAAGTGTGCATGACGCACTTGTGCCGGCGATGATTTTGCAGCCGATTGTCGAGAACGCATATGCGCACGGCATATCGAAGTTGGATCGCGGGGGAATTCTAGAGATTCGTGCTCATCGAGATGGGAAGAACCTCCGGCTTAGCGTTCTGAACAACGGCATCGGCCTGGCGCCTCCTCCGCTCGAGGAAGAGAGTGGACACGGAGTTGGATTAAGGAATATAAGGAGCCGACTCGAACTGCATTATGGGGCGAACCATACATTCCTGATTCACGAAGTTGACGGGAATCGAGTTGAGGTCGTCATAGAATTTCCGCTCGAGCTATCTCCCGCTTCGGTGGGACAGATCACGAGGTTCGGTGCATAATGATTCACGCAGTATTGGCAGATGACGAGGTCTTGGCCCGGCAGAAACTGCACCTATTATTGCGCGACGAACCGGAGATCGACATTGTCGGCGAAAGTTCAACGGCTACCGACACGATCGAGTTAGTGCGGGAAACAAGACCAGAGCTTCTATTTCTCGACATCCGGATGCCAGGCATGGACGGCTTTGATATCGTGGGCGCATTATCGGCCGAAACGACCTTCACGATGCCGAGTATTATCTTCACGACTGCTTACGACCAATATGCTGTACGTGCGTTTGAGGTCCACGCCATCGATTATCTCCTCAAGCCCTTTACCGCTGAGCGGCTGCGTTCCGCGGTGCAACGAGCTCTCGCGCGAACTCCACCTGAACTAACTTCGAACCTGAACAAGCGTTCGAGCCGCGAGGGCGCATCGTATTCCACGAGACTGGTTTTCAAGTCCCGCGGCAGAATTGTCTTCCTCCCTGTCTCCGATATCCGGTGGATTGGCGCGGAAGAGAACTACGTGCGCGTCTGCACAGATACTGAGAACCACCTTCTCCGAGAGACGATGGCTCATATCGAGGAAAGACTCGATCCTGAGATGTTTCTTCGCGTGCACCGATCTTCGATTGTCAATCTTCAACACGTGAAAGAGGTTCGAAACGAGTTGAACGGGGATTGCACAGTCGTGATGGTCGGTGGCCAGAAGCTTGCTATGAGCCGCGGTTATCGTTCCCGGATCACCGAATTACTTATTCGCAGTTGAATATGATAGCAACTTCTACATCGAACGCAGGCGCAGCGCCATTCGGCCAAGAAAATTGAATAATTCGACGGGCGCGATGCTCTAAATTCCAATTCACATATTAGTAAGTATGGAAAAGTGAGCTCCCGATCGTTCGGGGAGTTATCGATTAAATTATTGATCCCTCCAACCGACAGTTCATCTCCAGATACTTCCTCTCGTCACATATGGCTCTTCTCGCCGGGCCTTTGGAATAGTGACTGCTCCTGATAAAGCTCAGGAGCGAAGCAATATGTCATTTCATAAAACTGAAACAGCAGTCCTTGAAGCGGAAACACAACTTTCCTCATACGTTGGTCAAGTGGATATTATTGCCTCGGTGCAGATTGACGCAGAGGTGCAAAGAATTCTCTATGCTCTGGCGACCCCGGAGTACATGGAAGCTTGGCTCCGCTTTCCGGAAGCGGAGAGAGTAGAGTGCCAGTCCGTGCAACGATCGTTTGATAAGTTTCGCATCGATGTGTTTTCGTCCCAGAGGAAAAAGCAAAGCATCCATGGTTCTTGTCTCTTGTCGAAGCCGAACCGAGTCACATACCTATGGGATAGGGATCAGATGGGCACTCAATCTCGATCTGTCGTGGAGATTGTTATCTTAGGCGGTCCCAGCCGTTTTAAAGTGAGGCTCAAACATAGTGGACTTACGAACTACGATGACAGAGAGCGGCACTCCACGATGTGGCATCATTCCTTGACCAATTTGCGCGTGTTGATGGAACGAATCGATATCACACCTGCTTGTTGCTAGAACCCGTTGCATAAATGTTGCCGGACGAGTCCATTGCATTCCTCAGGGGCTAAGCCCGCGACTTTCCTGCTCCGTCGCAGCACGGATGAAGCCGAGCCCTTTCAAAGCCGCGATTTATGCAATCCACTCTAGTCCGGGACCAACTGGCAAGCGCTATATCCGGCGAGGTCTGTCTGGTTCATGCTTGCATCTTATAAAGTGTGGGATCCGGTCGCAATTGAAATGGGGTACACAGAAGGCGTAGGAAGCAGACACTGAGGCCGCATCGGGTTTCGCTTCGGGTAAGGCGCAAGCGGATTAGTCGTACTTGCCACGAACGCTGGCCTCCCGTCTGACGCGCCCATCGCGTTAGACGTCCGGCGCGCAGCATCAAAACTCCAGCCGCAGTGAGAATTGCGCAACGCGGGCATCGTCCGCTGGAACGGCGGACGTCGCCGGATTGGCGTTGGTGGATGTAATCTGGCCAAAAGTAGAAGCATTCAACACGATGTTCAGGGCCTGAGGTCCAAAGTTTGGATGATTGAATAGATTAAACGCGTCCGCGCGAAATTGCAGGTTCAACTTGTCTTGAATGAGTGCGAAGTTTTTTGCCAGACCTGCATCGAAGAAGAAGGCGCCCGCGCCGTGCACCAGATTCCGCTGCCCGTATTCCAATCCAACCGGCCCCCGGAACTCCGACAGTAATTTGGCTGCGCCTGCTGCTCCGCCGGCGAATCCGTAGACCGTGTTGGTGCTCCGGTCCACATTGACCTTCGTCTTTAAGTCGGCTCGATTGCCGGTAAAGATGGCGGGATCGTCGTTATCGAACGATGCCAAAAAAGCGTCTGCGTATGGGGTCAAAGCCAACCCGGTGCGGTAACTCGGCAATCCTGAGAAGCTCCACCCACCTATTGTCTCGTCCATCCATCTTGGCGATGAGGCCAGGAAGGTTCTGCCTCGCCCGAAAGGCAGGTCGTAGGTGAAATTCGATGTCACCTCCTGCCTGACATCGAAATCCGAACTGGCGCGACAGGCTCGCGGATTGAGAATGTCGCAGATGAATCCTGTGAAACTGAAAAGAGCGTTGGAGTTGGAGCTCAGGGAGGTGTTATCAATCGAGTGTGACCACGTATAGTTGAATTCGCCCCTGAGGCCATGCGACATATTCTTATCGATTGTAAGCAGCAGGCCATTGTAACTCGAAGATCCCATGTTAGTGAGATATGCATTGGTTCCGAATTGCGAAGGGATGCCGATGTTAGTGGGAAGAAATCCCGTAAGCCCGTCATAATAGGTGAAGAAGGCGAGCGAGGCCAGGCTGTCACTGATGTCACCTTTAACCGCATTTTGCCCGGCCAGGTCGGCCACCAGGTTCGTATTGTTGCCGGCACCGACTGAAGCACCCATTCCGGGTGCAAGTACATCCTCAAACCAGGGCTGCGGAGTGAGTGCGGCGCCAGACCGCAACTGGGTTGTGAGGCCCGCGAACGCGCCAGCCATCGATTGCGTGGACTTCCCTGTGTAATCGGGAACGTCGATCACCTGCGAGGCATCCGCGTCGGCAAGAAGGCGGCGACCCAGGCGTCCAACGTAGTTCAGCTTCATGATCACGTGTCCTGGGAGCTCCTGCTGAATTCCGGCATTGAAGGTGATGGAGTAAGGATCCCTGAGGGTAGGGCTGATTACGAAGCTGCTCTCGCCGGCGGCCAGCCCATATGGCGTTCCGGTGCTATCCACGAATGGCGTATAAGGCGTCGTAACGGGCGCTGGCGGGGGATTCAACGATGCCGGATACGCGAGGTTCGCTCCCAGACGGGGAACGGTTGCGAGCGCGGCGTCAACGCTGCTGGCTCCGAACTGATTGGTCTGCTGATTGAAGAAAAGGTATGAGGCCTGGTCCTGAAGGTTGTTGATGGCACTGATCACCGTCCGGTCATAAACAATGCCGGCGCTGCCATTGATGACGGTTCCGCGCGAGTTGAAGGGACTGAAAGCGAATGCCACGCGTGGGGCGAAGTCCTTGTACGACATTCCATATAGATTTGGCCCGTGATTTGCTTTTCCGCCCAGGACGTAGCTGTAGAGAGGAAGACCTGCGCTGCTGGTATTCCCGGAGCCGGACTGTGCGACCCGATCATTTATATAGGTGGTGAGGCTGACTTGACTCGATACCGATTCATCGCCATGAACTTCGTAGGGCACCGAATATAACTGGTATCGCAAGCCGTAGGAGAACGTAAGCTTCTTGGTCGCCTTCCAGGTATCGCCCACGTAGGCTTCTGTTTCAAAATACCGGTAAGATCTTGGTGCGCCCGCGCCGGCAGGTTGCGCAACGCCTGCGTTGTTATATGTATAGTCCGTTGCAATTTCCCCCACCGTTCCCAACCCAGTGGCGAAGAGCTGATCGTAATCGTTTATAGCTACACTCTGTGCGTTGTTTGGGCCGCCCGTAGCAATGTCCGCAGGCCGCACGGTTGCGTCAAGCCCCCCGGACAACGCGGATCCAGTCAAGCCGCCCTCGACATAGTTGAAGTTGGACACGAGATTCGAATCTACCTTGAGGAACTTGAATGTGCCTCCGAACGTGAGAGAGTGCGCGCCATGTTGCCAGTTGAAATCGTCGCGGACAACTGGGACTGGAAAGCGGCGCTGCTGTCCGTCAAAGGCAGTATAGGGTCCGCTCAATCCGGTAAAGCTATACTGGTTCGCTCCTGTCGGATTGAAGGTGTCGGGGAAATCGTACTTGCTCACTGTATCTCCGTAATAGAACTGATTCACCTTGCTGGTCCCGATTGTCCACACATGACTTAGAACGTAGCCATAGCTGTGATCGCTAAACGGATGAGTCACCGGATCGGTAGGAAACTCCGGTAAACCGGCAAAATACGAACGACGGGCAATCGTCAGACGTCCAAATATCCTTTGTTTCGGCGTGAGGTTGTAATCCACTCGGGCAACGTAGGTGCTCTGGATATCCGGAACCGGTGTTGTAAAACGATAGCCACCGGTGTTGACGCCGTCCCCCTGGCTCATGTCGTTGGCCTGGGGATACCGAGAGTCGATGAACGCGAGCACACCTTGATCGAAGCCGACCCCCGCCGGATCGAGATTCGCTACCTGGGTCGGGCTCAACGTACTGATGCAATTCGGTTGGGTATTCAAGCGGCTGCCATCGCCGCATCCTGGTCCATTGTTAATGTAGTTGAGGCTCCCGTTTCGAAAAGCGGCCAATGGAACCACCTGTTCCGCATCCGCGGATTGGATAATCCGCGAATCTGCAAGATCGAAAAAGAAGAACAGCTTGTCCCTACGGATGGGGCCGCCGATACTGCCTCCAAATTGATTGCGAATCAGTGGGCTGCGCGCGATTCCATTGAGGTTGTCGAACCAATCGTTGGCTTCTGTGGTGGTGTCGCGATGGTATTCATCCAGGTTGCCATGGAATGCATTGCTTCCGCCCTTGGTTACAAGCTGAAACTGTCCGCCGCTGCCCGTACCAACCGACGGGACGAGCCCCGCAACGGCGCCGCTGAATTGCTCAATCGAGTCCACGGGCGCATTTGCCACGATGAGAAAAGTCTGGCCTGTCGCAAAGTCGTTCACGTCCATTCCATCCACCGTGACCGCAGTCTGGTCGATTCGCGCGCCTGTCACTGCTCCCTGAAAGGAATCTACCCCGGGTTGCTGCGTGAACAATGTAGCAATTCCCGCGGTCCGATCATAAATGGGAAGATTATTCAGTTGGTCGACGGACATATTGTTGCCGATCGATGCGTCAGAGGTATCGAGAGTTACAGCAGCGGTGCTCGCGGATACCTCAACCGTCTCAACACTTCCCGGCACGAGACTGGCGTTCTGCGTCCTGGTAACACCTACGATCAACGTTATGCCCGACACTTCCGCGATTGAGAACCCATGATGATTGAAGGTCGCCTTGTACCCTGGATTGGGCGGAACGTTCGAGAATCGATACGAGCCTCTACTGTCTGTGGTTTGTGAAAGAGTCACACCAGTTGACGGATTTGCAAGTGTCACAAGAGTGCCCGGAATCACCGCTCCGGTCGCATCGCTGACTACTCCGGTCATTGAGGCGCTGTCTTGTGCGAACACCAAGACCGGGGTGGCAAGAGCGACGATTGACAGAACAAGAGCGGCTGCTAGATTGCGCATTTCGTTTGGATCTCCTCAATGGATAAGGTCGTTGACTCGGACATACAGGAGCGTATGTGCGGCACTGATAATTTGTTCGCTCCGGTCTCACAAATGTATTGCAGCTCCTTGTCCATGACCACCATGCGGCAGCGTGAATGTGACAGATTAACTATGCCGGTGACGAATGTTCACAAAACAGGGATGACTTAATCGCCGCTCAATATTCCATTTCGAGATATCTCTCGCATGTTCGCGATAAATCTCCGCTTAACAATATGAATCGCCGGTGTTCGCTATGCAGTTTGGAATCCGCAACTGAAAAACCATCTAATTGATGCGGCGGTTCCGACTCGGCGTATTCAGACTGAGGAACACAGTGGCGATATGCCACCACTGCGAGTAACTAATAGAAGCAAGACAGGCGACATTCATAACCTATGAGATTCACGATGTAAGCATATGAATATGCGTAGAGTCGCGCCGTTTTACTCCACAATCCTGGAACTGGTGATTATTGCTGCGTCGCATAACTGAGAGGCTTAGTCAGTTACTCCCAGAATCCTATTGCTTCGTCCCTCGCAATGCGCTTCGGTCACTTCGCTGCCTCACAGGCACTGATTGGCTCGACAGGTGCATTGGTTAGGCCAGGCCATTTGATTGAATGGCACTATAGTGCGGACGCTGTTGCTCACTCTCCGACGCACTTAGACATCATGCTGCGGTCGTTCTTGCGAATCGAACAATTTCCTGGAGGCAATAAATGGACTCAATCGAGTTGTTTCCCCGACAGTTTGCAGTAACTACCGGTTCAACCAACCCGTGGAGATCGCGGCCGGTTCCTATGATTCGATGGCTTGCGCGTGTTGTGATGCCTTTATTGCTTCTGTGCACAGCGGCGCTCGCACAGGTGGACAGTGGACAGATTGCAGGAACGATCACCGACACTCTGGGCGCGGTGGTTCCAGGTGCGACGGTTACAGTCACCAATTCAGCAAGTAACTCGCATCGCGCGGTGCAGTCGTCGGGTACGGGTGCTTATGTCGTGGTGGGGCTGGAGCCGGGGACCTACCAGATTACGGTCACGGCGGGCGCGTTCAAGCCTTTCAAAGAGAATGTTGAGGTGACTGTTGGCGGCCACGTCACAATCGACGCCAAACTCTCTGTCAATGGAAGTGTCACCGAAGTTGAGGTTGTAGCCGAGGGCGGCGCCGCGGTGAACACTCAGACGCAGGAGCTGTCGCAAGTGGTTGACACTCTGGAACTGTCTCAGTTGCCGAGCCTCACAAGAAATCCATACGACTTTGTGGCTCTCTCCGGCAATGTGAGTAATGGCGATAACACGACGAGCGATATCAATAGCGGACAAAACCTGACCGGCCGGGGTGTCGGCTTTGCGATTAACGGGCAGCGCCAATCAGGCACCGAGATACTTCTTGATGGAGTGGAAAATGTCAGTGTGTTTTCCTTCGCTGTGGGTGAACAGATACCCATCGACTCGGTGCAGGAATACAACATTGTGACGAACAATTTCGCGGCTGAGTACGGACGCGCCTCGGGCGGAGTTGTCAACTTGACGACGAAGGCGGGAAGCAATCGCTTCCACGGCTCGGGATGGGAGTTCAACCGGCTTTCAGCCTATACGGCAAACACCTACGAGAACGCGGTTACGGATACTCCCAAGGGAGTCTACACGCGAAATCAATTCGGATTCGATGTTGGCGGCCCAATTAAAAAGGACAAACTGTTCTTCTTCGGCAGTACGGAATGGACACGGGTACGAAGCCAGGCTTCGGAATCAGAACTAATTCCAACACCGCAATTTCTCGCCTATACGGCGCCAAGCGTGCAATCGTATTTCGCCGCGTTTGGAAGCACTCCGTACCAGATCTCGAGCACTCTGGCCCAGTCCGACCTCGGAGTCAGCCTGCCAGGGGTTCCGGCATCGACTCCGATTGTGGGGCAGGTGAATTTTTTTGCAAATGCCGACGCCGGTGGGGACTTTCCGCAGAACACTTATCAGCTTTTGGCGCGGGCGGACTATAACACCAGCGCAAACACGCAAATGTTCTTTCGATTCGGGCAGGAGCGCCAGCAACTGAATCCCGGTACGGTATTTTACGGTCCATACCCGCAATACGATCTGGGCGAATCCGTTTCCAATAACATCTATTTGTATTCGATTGGCCACAGCTTTAGCCCGTCGCTCTTCAGCAGCAGCAAGCTGAGTTTCAGCCGTTTTGCGTCACCGTATTCGTATGACTCCGCGGAACAAAGTGTGCCCGAGCTCATGTTCGGTGGGGCAAATGCAAACGGCCTTCAGATCACTTTCCCTGGGCTGGCAAATTACATGGCGCCGGGTTATTCAGGCGGCCTGCCCTATGGCGGCCCACAGAACACAATTCAGCTGGAGCAAGATTTCTCCTGGACAAAGGGCAAGCACTCATTGCGCTTTGGCGGCCAGGATACGTATATTCAGATGAATATTGCTTATGGAGTTTACGCACAGGCAGTTGAGTTTTTGCAAACGGGTCTCCAACCCGGGTTACAGGCTATGCTTGCGGGAACCTTGCAGTATTATCAAGCTGCGGTCAATCCTCAGGGCAAACTTCCATGTACACAAAACCCGGATGGAAGCCTGAATGCGGTGCCGGATTGCGAGGTGACCCCGCCGGCAACCGAACCGGCTTTCGCAAGGAGCTATCGATATAAAGATTGGGCGGCCTACGCGCAGGATAGCTTCAAGGCCACTCCACAGCTAACCCTGAACTATGGCGTGCGCTACGAGCACTATGGAGTGCAGCATAATAACAATCAGAGTCTCGATTCAAACTTCTACTACGGCGGCGGCTCTAATTTCTTTCAACAAATTGCGAATGGGCAGGTAGAAATCGCGCCGAAGAGTTCCGTTGGGCAGCTTTGGGGCCCGCGATGGGGCACGGTTTCACCTCGCGTGGGATTTGCATACGACTTTTTTGGGAACGGCAAATCGAGCTTGCGCGGCGGATTTGGAATCAGCTACGAACGGAACTTTGGCAACGTCACGTTCAATACGATCGAAAACGTTCCGAACTTCGGTGTACTGGACATCGTCAATACACCGGTAACCAACAGCGACTTCGGGCCGCTGGGCGCATCGGGTCCTCCTGTCGCATTACCGCCTACGGAGCTGCGAGACGTAAACCAGAACATCAATGTTGCTCAGACTCAATTCTGGAGCCTCTCGCTGCAGCATCAATTGGCAAGGAACTCGTTTGCGGAACTCGCGTATAGCGGCGCGCACGGTGTGCATTTGTACGATATTACTGCCGGAAATCCTATTGGCGGCGCTCAGGAGTTTGTTGGCGCGCCCGTAGATTGCCCAGGGACAACGACGGTCTGCCTCACGCGGCCTAACAACCAATACTCGGCAATTAATGTTCGCGGTAGTGGTGGCGAAAGTGTCTTTGACTCTCTGAACATCAAGTATCAGGCGCAGAATCTGCATAACACCGGGCTCGACATTATTGCAAATTACACTTTCTCGCATGCCCTGGACGATCTAAGCTCGACATTTGCCGATAGCTCACAAGGGGGATCGGGCTACATTGGTAACCTAGGATACCTAGACCCCACTAATCCGATGCTTGACTGGGCCAGTTCTGATTTCGATGTGACCAACCGTCTTGTGCTCTCACCCATTTGGCAGACGCCGTGGTTCAAGCATGGGCACGGCTTGCTGGCAGAAGCAGTGGGAGGGTGGACGGCTTCAGGCATCTTTACCGCGCGCAGCGGAACGCCGTTCTCGGCATACGATTTCACTTATAACGTCAACGGGTATTCGGGAGTGCCCCGGGTCGTGCCTGCGACTCCGGTTTCGCAAACCAAGGCCGGCTCCCCAGTGAATGTGGGGCCTAACCAATTTCAGATATTGACGGTGCCTGGCGCCAACGACCTTGCCCCTTTCAACCCGACACTTGGAATTTCCGATTTCGGGCCTTTCCCGGCAAACATGACGGGCAGAAATGAGTTTCGTGGTCCTGGAGCCTGGAATGCCGACGCAGCAGTTGCAAAGAAATTCAGGTTCACTGAGTCCACGGACCTTGAGTTTCGCGCAGAAGCGTTTGACATGTTTAACCACCATAACCTGTTTGTTAACGAGTCGGGATTGTACGTAGCCAATACGCCCGGCACCATTGGGCCGCCACTTCCTGTGATCGCAGAGAAAGGCGGACTCAACAGCGTTGCGCTAGGAGGGAACCACGACGAGAGACGCTTCGGACAGTTCTCTTTGAGGCTGGACTTCTAGACCGGGGACAGGAGAGAATCGACAGCGCGGGAAGCCTGGGCGGCTCCCCGCGCTGATTTGCGTTCAATGTCGCAAAATATAGATTCAGAAAAATCGACGGCAAGATGCCATAGTTAGAATTCTTGAAATACCGTTGCAAGCATGGTGCTACTGGATGGAGCCAAGATGAGTTGGATCGACGATGTAGTCCTGGATCTTAGATTCAGCGGACGGATTTTGCTCCGCAACCGGTGGCAGAGCGCGGTGATTGTGGTAACTGTTGCGTTGGCGCTTGGCGCGCTCACCGGCGTATCTTCCGTGGTAAGCGCAGTTCTACTCAAGTCATTCGGCCCCATCCAGACTGACCAGTGGGTCTACTTGTGGGAGCATCCGATCAACAGCGATCAAGCGCGGCAGATCAGCGTGTCCATCCCGAATTACCTCAATTGGAAACGGGAAAGCTCGTCAGTATTTTCAGACATGGTGGTTTGGCTCCCGTGGAGTTATACCGCGTCTATCGGTGATGGCTACAACCCGCAGCAGATTCGGGCAGCCGTAATTTCGCCCGAGGTGTTTGCAGCAGCCGGCCTTGTCCCTTCAGCCGGACGCTTGCTGGTTGCCTCCGACTCTGCCAGAAGCGATCATGTCGTGGTATTGAGCTATGAGTTCTGGCGCCGGGCTTACGGCGGCAATCCATCACTTATTGGAGAAAAGATCGATCTAAATCTTGTGCCGCATACGGTGGTCGGCATTGCTCCGCCCGGATTCAGCTTTCCGGTTGAAATACAGACGGATGCATGGACGCCTGTCCCATCGGCAATGCTCGCAGGCGGAAACCGTTCCGGCCGCGGCTTCAGAGTTGCCGCTCGCTTGCGGCCCGGTACGACATTGAAAGCAGCGCAATCGGCCATGACGCTGATCGCGCAAAGACTCGCGCGGCAGTATCCGGAAGACAGAGACTACGATGCGGTGGTTGTTCCCATGCGCGAGGCCGTCGTGGGAGATTTCAAGACCCCGCTGATTTCGCTTTCCGGGGCTCTGGCATTCGCATTATTGCTGGCCTGCCTGAACATCGGTTATCTGCGCGGAGTGCAACTGCAATCGCGCCGCAAGGAAATGATGCTACGGCTGGCGCTTGGAGCTAGTAGATATCGATTGCTGCGGCAACTGCTGATGGAGACAGCGCTGCTGTTCGCGGCGGGTGGAGCTCTCGGGCTGGTGATTTCGCCGTTGGCCATTCGCGCCATGATCTCGCTGGTGCCTGCTGCCGAGATTCCCTGGCTCCATGCGGACACCAGTTCGCCAACTTTTTTGGCCATGTTTGCAGTCTCCCTTCTAGCCGGCCTTGCATCTGGTTTGATACCCGCCTTCGCCGCGACGCGAAGCCAGCCTGCGCAGGCCCTGGGATCGAGAGGCGCCGTAACCAATACTTCGACTATGAGCCGGCGTTTGCGTGACGCGGCACAGGTGGCGCAGATCGCTTTGGCGTTGGTTCCCTTGTGCGGAGCAGGTCTTTTGGTCCGCAGCTTTGAGCGGCTGCAGAACGTGGCGCCGGGATTCGATGCTCAGAACCGGCTTACGCTCGCGTTCTCCGCGTCAAGGGCCAAATATGCCGGCCCTAAAGAAATTGCTGCGCTGGCCCGTCGTGTCGCGGAGGAGACGAACCAAGCGCTCGGCGTTCGGCAGAGCGCTGTTGCGCAAGCGATACCATTTGCACCCGGAGCGCAATGGCTGCAGGCCGTGACGCGTTCCGACCCAAAAGCAATCATCGACCTTGGCCGGTTGCCTCTTGCGCGTTACAACATCGTAACCGCAGGATACTTTGAGGCAATGGGCATCGGCCTGAAGGCCGGCCGCACACTGACTGACGACGACGATTCGGCCGCTCAGCCGGTAGTAATCATCAATGAACAACTGGCACGAGACCAATTCAGCGGAGAGAATCCGGTGGGAAAACTGATTTGGGTTGGCCACGCGGAAGCCCTACCCGGAAGCCGTCCGCGCGTTATTGTCGGCGTGGTCGCCGATTCCAAAATGTACGCAATGGACAGCTCCTCCGAGCCGGCTGTCTGGGCGCCAATTGCGCAGCAGGACAACAGTGAATCCATTTTTCGTAATCTCTACCTCGTCGCGCACACCAGTTATGCTCCCGCCAGCACCTTGAGCTCAATTCAAGAGCGCATTCACAACATTGATCCCAATCTTGCGCTGAGCGATGTTGCCACAATGGACAATCGCATCGGCGATTCCTTGTGGAGACAGCGATTCAGTGCAATCGTTGTGGGTGCCTTCAGCCTGGCCGCCCTCGCGATCGCGGCTTTGGGAGTCTTTGGAATGACCAGCTACCTGGTGTCGTGCCGGACCTTCGAGATGGGTGTGCGCGTGGCGCTTGGTGCAACCCGGTTGAATATCATGCGCATGGTCCTGGGACAAAGCATTGCCATGGCGCTCGTCGGGGCGATGCTTGGGCTTCTTGGATGCTTCGCGATGACCCGCGTGCTTTCCCGGTTTCTCTTTGGCATCTCGGCAACGGACCCGCTCACCCTGGTTGGCGTCGCGCTTCTTCTTGTCGCAGCAGCAGTTATTGCCAGTTACATTCCAGCGCGGCGAGCAGCCGCCGTCGACCCCATTGTGGCGCTCCGCGTAGAATAATTCCCTCTTGGGGTTCCAGAAGATTTGAGCCGCCCGCCAGTAGATTTCCGATATCCCGGGAGCACTCTCAATGCGCAGCCGGTGTCGCTTGCTGGCCCTTATCGTCTTCATCGTCGATGTGTTGCTCAGACTTGCACCCGAATCCTGGATGCTGGCTGATCGTAAAATCAAGGTGACCAAGTCCGAGAATCGCATCCATCGCGGGGTCTTGGTTTGAGCGGTACGCTGCGAACGTCGGCTCGATAAATATCTGCGGCGCAATCCATTTGCGATAGTCCTGCGGCCAGGAACTCTCCCAATAAACGTCCGCAACACTTGCTTGCAGCTTGCTGTGTGGAAGTGTGAAGTAGGTCTCATCGCCCAGTGAGTTCGGTTTCGCGCCGGTTGGCTCTCCAACGAAGATTGCATTCGTTTGACGTTGGATGTAGGCAGCGGCGTTTCCTGCGGCCGAGAACGTTCGCCTTCCGATAATCACGAACAAACCGCCTTCACGATTTATTTTTGGCGTCCCAACCAGCGCGTTGATAAGCGGCGGCAGCAAGTAGGTATTGCCGCCGTTGTTCCAGCGCAGATCGATCACCAGCTTGTCCACATCGTGCTGTTCGATGAATGCAAAGAGACGTGCAACGAACACGTCGAAAGGTTCTTTCGCATCGGGCAGCACGCGATTGTATTGGAAGTAAACGGTTCGCGATTCGGGAAGATACTGGAACCAATAGAACGCTTGCATGTTTTTGAGATACAACGGCGCGGGTCCGGCAGCCACCGGTGAGAATCCGACCCAACCACTCGGATACGGATAACTATTCCAAATGTCCGGCTGACTGGGATCGGCGGCAATTGTCACCTTTCGCGCGTGGCCTTGCACATCACGGACGTTCAGCGGCACCTGCAGTGGATCGGCGATCAGATTCAGAGCCTTCAGCAGAGCCGTATAGCGGAGAAGATTAGGCACCATGGTTTTGAGCCACATGTCATTGTCTTTGAAAACCACAGGGGCAATAGCTGCCATAGCCTGGTCTGTCTCTGTATCGCCGAAGCCAAGCACCTGGGCGCCCAACAGGTCCTGATATTTCGGATCCGCGGCGATCACATACAGCCCCTCTTTGAACAGAAAGAATTTCAATGGCAACGTCTGGGCAAACTCCAGGGTGTGTGGAGGCAACGCCTCGGTGTGGCCAACGCCCATCCTGGCCATCAGCTTCATCACTTCGAGGGTAGCTTGAAGGTCAGACAGGTTGGAAATGTTCTTGCTAAGACTCGCCAACTCCGTTTCGAGCTCTTGGCGGGACATCTTCACAAACTGCGGATAACTTTTTCTTTCCAGCTCCTTTTGCAGCACGGCAAGGTCGCCCTGCCAGCCCTGATCACGGGATAACCCGCTGTCATTCAACGGCCCGACCAGCTCAACAAATCGCGGATCTTCGCGCAACAACTTGAACGAGGGGTCATCCCTTGCATGTTCGACGTCGCGATAACCCCGCGCAAACGCGTCCTGGAGCCACCCTGCGGCGTTCTCTTTGTCTCCGAGCGTAGCGTACGAGCGCGCGATGCTATATGAGGTTTCCGAAGGAAAGCAATGGCCGCCGAGATCGAGGACTTTTTCGAAGGCCGGAATTGCTTGCTTGAAATCCCCGCTTTTGTAATCAGCCTCGGCCAGTTGCTGCCAATATTCCTCATTCACCGGGTTCATTTGCACCACTCGCTCCCAGGCTCGGGCGGCGTCTGGCCATTCGCCGGCGGCGCTCTTAGCCTTGGCGATGTGCAACGCGCTGGTAAATTCATTCGTGGTTATGGCATGAGCTGATCCACTTTCCACGACCATGCCCAAAGAGACAAGCATGATCACGATTGCCGTGTTGACAAAATGCTTATGCAGGCTGGCCAAGAATACGTCCTCCGGAGGAAGTCTGGGATATCGCGCTTACCTTCGCTCATCGGTACGGAGAACAGACCTGCTTTGTTCCTCAGGGATCTATCATTATGAATATTTTGTGACGAATTGCCCGTGCGGCGGGACAGAGTCATCGCAAAGCCGGTGCGCAATTCGCTCGTTGATGACAAGTGAACTAAAGGACCGGAAGTCAAGCAGTAGATCGGTCTCGCTCTACTCGAGGGCGTAGAGATTGCCGTCCGAGCTTCCAACATAGACAACACTGCCCGAAATTACAGGTGAGGACAAGATCATTCCAACGGTGCGTATCTTCTCGACTCCGGCGATCAGGTCGTCGTAAAAATCGGAAGTGAAGACTGCGCGGTAGTTCGGGCTGCCATCCGGGTTCGAGTACGCGCGGAGGTACTGCTTTGAGCCATCCGTCTGGTAGGTCCAGACGGGCTTCCTGGAGGTCAGATCGACAGCCAACAGCTTCCCGTCCTGCCCGGCCAGATAAAGCATATTTCCCGCGATGGAGGGCGAAGCGAAGATCGGCCATTGGAACTTGATTGTATCGATGAGAGCGCCCGTATGGGCGTCGAGTATGTTGAAGAGCGCCGAGTCAGATGTGGCAAAGTACACCTTACCTGCCTGTACCACCGGAGAAACGATGACCCACGATCCTTTGTTTGAGAAGGACCATCGCTTTTGACCCGTGGAGGCATCCAGGGCGTAGAAGTTGGAGTCGCGGCAGCCGAAGTAGACGACCCCGTCTGACACGGTAGCGGATGACTGTATGCCAACTTGATTATGAATGTCCGGGTCTTCGCCGGTTTTGAAGCGCCAAAGCTCCTTTCCTGTAGAAGCATCGAGCGCATAGAAGTAACTATCCCAGCTGCCGATGTAAAGCTTCCCATCGGCGATTGCCGGCGAAGCGTGAACCACATCGCCGGTCGGAAACTTCCATTTGACCGTGCCGGTGGCCGCATCGAGCGCATATATATTGCCGTCGCCGCTGCCAAAGTAGACAGCGCCACGCCACACTGCAGGCGAGGAGAGATATACGTCGAATGGGTCGGGCATGGCTTCGCCCGCCGGCAGTGATCCGTGCAAATGTGTTGCGGTATAGCGCCTTTCACCGGCAATGCGAAACTTCCACTTCAGCTTTCCGCTAATGGCATCGACGGCGAAAAAGGTGCCATCGTAGCTGCTGCAGTAGACGAGGCCATCTGCAACGGCGGGTGAAGACGTGATTCGGGCACCGGTCGCGTAGCTCCATTTTTTTGAACCGCTCTGTTGGTCGATTGCATAGAGATTTCCATCGTTGCTGCCAACATAAACGACGCCATTTGCGATGGCGGGTGAAGATATTATTTCACCGCGCGAGTGGAAGCTCCATTTGACGCCTTTGAGTTTGGGCACACCGGTTGCAGCGTAGATGCCGGAGTGGGTAAGGTCGCCACGAAACATCGGCGTGTCCTGTGCCCGCGAGAGGGTGCAAAAGAGGAAAACGGCGAGAATTCCGCAAACGGGATTTTGTCGATGCGACTTGATCACGATCATTCTCAATCGATTTCTCTCATGAAGCGAGTGGCCAGTGTAGCGGTTATCGACGTCCTATGCGAGATGATTGGGACGAACTGCCATTGGGCAGTGACCGATGGCGAATTGCGCTCAGTTGCAGGTACGCGCTAATTCCTCACTTGCTCGGCATATCGCCCCATTCCTTTTGCCAATCTATCGGACCACTCACAAAGCGACGATGGAGGGTCCACAGGAGTTGCGCGTTGCCTTTGGCAAGATATTCGTAGGCCTTGTCCCATTCGTCCCCGGACTTCCACCCCGTTTGTGTGAGGCGAACCCGGGTCGATGAGCCTTCGGAAATGAATTCGAAACGTGCGGTAGTTCGTTGCGCTCTAACCACCGGAAACTGCTCCGGCGCCATCGCAGAGAGGGTGAGTTCTTTCTCCGGCGTAAAGCTCAAGATCGTGCCGCCGCCGGTGTGCCCGCCTGGATAATGAGCGGTCCACTCGCCGCCGTCGCGGAGGTCGACGACCGCGCCGGGCGTGAGCCAGGTGCTTAGCCCGTCGCTTGTAGTAAACGCCTTCCAGACTTCGTGCTGAGATGCGGGGATCGAGAGCTCGATGATGAGGGCCTTTTGCGGTTCAGACTGGCGAACCACCTTGACCGCGTCCTGGCTGAACCCAGCGACAGACAGTGTTAGCAGAGTGGCAATTGGAAGCAGGTTATGACGCAGCATATCGGATTCCTTTTTTTGAAGTTAGTTGATCATTCAAGTAGATAACCTGTATATTCAAATTTTGTCAAGGATTTTTTCTATGCCAAAAATTTCCGATACACGAGAACGCCTGATCAACTCGGCCCGCTTTCTCTTCTGGGAGCGCGGATTCGCTGGAACAAGCATGGCCGACCTACTGGCTCACGCGGAGGTTAACTCGGGCAGCTTTTACCACTTCTTTGAGAGCAAAGAGGCCTTGCTCCGGGAAGTTCTCAGCGAGTATCTCAGCGCTCTAAGGCCGGTTATCGTGGGGCCCGCATTTTCCAGGACCGCCGATCCTGTCGAGCGCATTTTTGCGATTCTCGAGGGGTATCGAGATCGAATCCTTCAGACGGATTGCAAATACGGCTGCCCGCTTGGACGACTGGCATTGGAAATCGATCCTGAGAACCGCCCCGCACATGCTTTACTCGCAGAGAATTTTGCGGGATGGATCGATGCGATTCGAGAGTGCGTCGATCAACTCCAGAATAAGCTTCCCAAAGGGCCCGAATCCCAGGCAGTTGCGACGTTCGTTCTTGCGGTGATGGAGGGCGGCGTAATGCTCTCGAGATCTTATGGATCGGTGGAGCCATTCGACCGGGCCGTGGCACAGTTGCGTAAGCATTTCGTTCTTCTGACAAGCGGACCGAATCGACGAAGAATTAGCAAAGGAAGGCTTCTCATGAAATACAAGAACCGTCGAAAACCGCAGCCAGCAAAGGGCGGTTGAACTGCTCTTTGTAATTCTGTGCCTGTTCCCCATGACCAACGAGTTCTGCTCGCACACCATCGGCTCGATAGCACGAACGAAACGTTGGATGAACTTGCTATGAGGCCGGAGCGGGCTGAAGTATGCCCGCGTAAGCACCATTCTGTGGCGCAGCGAGTGCCGACGCGGGAAACCGTTTTGCGTATTTTGAATCCTTGAAGACGAAAATAGCAACTGTCTTATGCTCACTGAACCAGGAAGCCGCCTTGGAAGTGAGCGCTGCTCGTCTTTGCTCATCCAACTTTCCCGTCAGCGCAATCATATCGTTCGAAAGAAGGTCCTTTGCCGGTTCTCCGCCTTGCAGTATAGCAATCTGGAAGTGATAATAAGCGGCCTCCGGCCCAGGCAAGTCGCCAACGCCGTCGCGCGCCAGAATTCCCAACACGACTGAGGACTTCCAAGACCCGGCGTTAGCAGCCGCCTCAAGCAGTGGGCGCGCCTCTTCCCGGGAATCCGCCAACTCCGGATGGTTCGTGAGCAGCAACCCCAGAGCTTGCATGGCCGGCACAAACCCGGCTGCCGCAGACTGACGTAACAACTTTGCTGCTTTGGACAGATCGTGAGCATGGTCCTGACCCGCAGACAATAGCGACGCCATGTGAAATTCCGCCATGGGATCGTGCATCTTCACCCCGGTCTCGAACCAGGCTTCTGCGGCGGCCTTGTCTTGCTTCATTCCCACTCCGGAGTAGTACATGTCTCCCAGATAACTCGCAGCAACCCCGCTCCCTTTCGCTGCGGCTTCTTTGAACAATTGTGCGCCAAGCAACTCATTCTTCGGAACCCCGATGCCCCGGACATACATGACACCGAGATTCACTTTGGCCAACGCGAGGCCTGACGCGGCTGAAAGTTGGTACCAGTGCAATGCCCGGTCCAGATCGAGCTCCACGCCGACTCCAGTCTGGTAGAGAAAGCCAATCTCGTTTTCGGCTTCTGGGTCGCCGCTCTCAGCCGCTTTCCGATACCAATACGCGGCCATCCTGGCATCTTCAGGTACACCGCGGCCCATGTAGTAGTCTCCAGCCAGTTCCACCTCCTTGGCAACGTAACCTAATTCAGCGGCCTTTTGAAGTTGGTGAATGTCGACGTCAGCGGCTGAAGCAATGGCGCCGCCGATTCCCAAGCAAAGTGATCCTGCTATTGCAACTCGGCGAGTAACATTGCAGCGCATAAGTCGGAGATTGACAATCATGGCCACCTCACGGTTTTTATGAATACGTAAATCCAAGATTGAATCGGTTGCTACAGAGATACGGTGAATGCCGCGTAGACTTTGTAAAAGTGCGCAGGTAAGCAAGTATGTCCCGCATTCATCGATCGTTCATCCCATGTAATGGCCGCTCGATTCGTTCTTTTGAAGCACTCACCAACAGAACAGCGCAGCTCGTCACAAATTAAATCTGAGCTTGTTGCGACATGGTCGCGCCTCGATCGCTAATTGCAAACATGATTCGAAACGAGGACATCCGTTGTCACATATGAACTCAACTCCACCCACGAACTCATGCGTTTGACGTCCTTGCTTGGCATCGGCAGTTATTAACCCGTGGCACTCCGAGCTTGCTCGGCCTGTGAAGATTCCGAACGAGCTCACCACTCCGCAATGCACCTGATCAGCCAAAACACAGTTGCGATAACTCTTCTGTGACGTCTGTTGAAAATGCGTGACAGAGAGTAGAAGTCATACGTCGAAGGGAAATAGCCTCCATTTGAAATGAACCAAAGTATCGCGCGCTTACCGCGAGAATACGCAGTTAGAGAGAATGCACTCTATTTGCCTGCAGGTTTTTGGATCGAGGGATAGGATGGTAATTCTTTGGGATAAACGGGCGTTTATCCACGTGGCCGTCAGGAAGATTGTAAGCAGCGGCCTGGATCTGTGAAATCAATTATGAGTTTTGGAAGATCACGAGTAACTCATTGAGTCGCGCAGGACAAGATGAGACGGCACACCATGGCGGAATCCACGGAATCCTTGAAGTTGGCTTACCTGGGGGAGCGGTCTCGATGCCAATCGCCGCGTCAAGGCATGAGTCGAATGCATTATGGGCTGCCGTCCGAATTCGGACAGCGGTGATCGTTTCCGGCCACAATAATGTTTTAAATAACCAAAGCATGAACTTCAAGTGGTGTGTCTTCAACCGGTTGCGAAGTTCAAGTGTTTGGCATGCAATTTGCTTTACCGATGGCACCTGGGGTCCGCAAAGTGCCGAGAGACGGAAGTGTCGTCCATCCAACTCGTCAGGATCACGATGCCGATCACTATCAGAATGGACGAGAATCAGGATGATTCGAGCTATATTGGCGGACGACGAGGTACTCGCAAGGCGGAAGCTGCGGCAGTTTCTGCGCGAAGAGCCGGAGATTGAAATTGCCGGCGAATGCGGGAATGCCTCAGAAACAATTGAACTGGTGCGCGCGGTTAACCCGGATCTGATCTTCCTCGATATTCGAATGCCCGGCATGGATGGATTCGATATTGTCGGCGAATTGTCAGCCGATTCAGGAACTCCAGTGCCGGGAATCGTTTTCACCACTGCATTCGATTGCTATGCGCTGCGGGCGTTTGAGATTCACGCTGTCGACTATCTGCTAAAGCCATTCACCGCTGAGCGCCTGCACACCGCCGTGAAAAGAGCTTCTGAGCAAATCAACGTCTCGCGCCGCGGAAATAGCGTGGGCAATGGGATTGCGCAGAGCGGAGTTCAGTTTGGTAAACGCATCGTGTTCAAGTCTCGAGGAAGGATCCTGTTCCTGCCCGTTTCCGATATTCGATGGATCGGCGCCGAGGAGAACTATGTCCGAATTTGCACTGGATCTGAAACGCATCTGTTGCGCGAAACCATGACTCGATTGGAAGAGAGACTCGATCCAAGCACGTTTCTACGCGTACACCGTTCGGCCATCGTCAATCTACAGTTTGTAAAGGAAGTTCGCTCCGACCCGCCAAATGAATTTGCAGTAGTGATGGTCAACGGACAAAAGATTTCGATGAGCCGCAGTTACCATTCTCGTGTTGGCGAATTATTGGCGCACCAGTGAGTCTTTCTTCGCAATGCAGAAATCGTTTCAAGTTGACGCCTTGCGATCGAGGTCTCTTGATCTGATCGGCTGCAGTTTCTTTGAGACTGCGAATCGAGAAACAAACCGACATTCAGCAGCATCGCAATTCTCGCAAGCCCGTGAATTTCAGTCCCAACAAACCGCTCAAGGCTGAATTGGCGTCTCAGTCGTTTTCAGGCAGGCGGCCTCCCGCCGAAGTTCGGAAATTGACGAGTCAGATGGCCTTCGCGTTTTGCAGTTCTGGGCGATGCTTTGCGGTGAACCGCTGGCGTTGTCGGTGATGGTGGCGGCCGCGGTCAGGGCGCCTGTCGCCACTGGGCTGAAGGGGCCATGAATGGTGTAGCTCGATCCGCCCCCCACTCGTTCCGCACTTGTTTGCGAATACGAAGGACGATGCATCTGGACCGGTCACTGCGATGGCGGTGATCGTGAGAGGTGTGGCGCCTGTTGGTAAGCGTCACCGATTGCGATGCGCTGGTCGGTCCCAGCTTCTCGCTGCCAAAAGACAAACTGCACGCCGAAAGAGTCGCCGTTCGCACACAGGCCGGATATGACATCGCGAAAGGCTCGAGCCGGCGTTTGGCTGATTGATGCCGGACCAGTAAGCCTTGTCGTCAATCCGCCGTTCTTCCGATCGTCAAGGTTAGATGACAAATCTCGAGTGACTGGGGCTCGTTTCGGGACGATCCATCCGGCGGCTGCAGGCGGGCTGAAGATCAGGCGCATTGACCGGGCGTTCGGGTTGACCATGTCAATGATTTCTGAAATTCACAATGATTCTGGCACCCGGCTCCAAGCGCAGACTGAGACTTGGAACCTTTTTCCGCTCGTCGCCGAGGCCTGGTCATCAAGGTTTGACCGGTCTTTGGGGCACCGTGGTTCCGATCAGATATGCGAATTAAAGATCGAAGGCTGCAACTATGGCTTCACCGCAACCATCACCATTCCGTGAATGGGAACCTCGGCCGAATAGCTGCCTTTCAGTCTTCCAACATCCTTGTGGGACCAGAGATCGCGCACCGAGGCAGTCAGTTCAGTTGGGTATCCTATGTCGCTCCAATGAACCACGATCCTCGCAGGCGATTCTCCTTTATTCAGCATGGCAACTGCCCTGCTGCCGTCTGCGAGTTGTTTTGACCAGACCTCCAGATTTCCAGTCTTCATGACCCTGCCACCAGCTTGACCGAGCGGGTCTTGATCGACGGCGATCACTTCTTTATTGGTTAAGATTTCGCGAATAGCAGTGGACATATGGACCACGTCGTTGCCGGCTATCAGTGGAGCGGCGAAAATCGCCCACATGCCAAAATTCGTGCGGTATTCATCCTCCGTCATGCCTCCATTACCCACCTGCAACATATCGGGATCGTTCCAATGCCCTGGGCCTGAGTAGCTTCCGACTGCGCTCATGAGCTCCAAAATCTCGGAAAGTGAATTCCCTCCCCAGCTCATCTTACATCGCCAGCAATCCAGAATATCTCCGGTCGATCGCCACATATTTCCCACGGGAGCCGCCCAGAGCCACGGCTTCGTTGAGCCCCATTCGCAGATGCTGAACAGAATGGGGCGGCCGGATGCCGCGAGAGCGTCGCGCATCAGCGTATAAGAGGATTCGGCATTCTGAGTAGGGAGCGTGGAGCACCAGTCTTCCTTTAGGTAGTCGACGCCCCACATAGCATACTGCTTTGCATCCTGATACTCGTGCCCCAGGCTGCCAGGCCTTCCCGCGCAGGTCTTGATTCCCGCATCGGTATATAGCCCGAACTTCAGCCCCCGGTTGTGAACATAGTCGGCTAGCGCCTTGATACCAGATGGAAACTTGACCGGATCCGCAACAATATTTCCCATTGCGTCACGACTCGATTGCCAGCAGTCGTCGAGTACGACATATTGATATCCCGCGTCGCTCATACCATTCGTCGCGATAGCATCCGCCGTCTGCCGGACCAGTTTCTCGTTGAGTTCGTCGCAATGAAACCGGTTCCAGCTGTTCCAGCCCATAGGTGGAGTGCGGGCCAGCCCGTTATCGACAGCGTGCGCCGGTACAGAAATCGAAAGAGCGCTCAGCAGCACAATCGCCGCTAAAGCCGCACGAGATAAAAGAGATGCCTTTTGATGCATTGGTTCACCTCTGGAACAGCATTGCGCAAGCTGCGAAACGGTTAACTTTGCGGCGCGAATCCATCGAGTTCAGAGGCTGATTCCTCATCAAGGTAGACTGTAACGTTTGCATGAGTGCGGAGAATTGTGGCGGGGCAATTTGTCGAGATCGTTTCCTCAAGCGTTCGCCGGATGATGGCAGCTTTGCGGGCTCCGGGAACAGATACGATCAACCTCGGCACTCGCAGAATTGCCGGAATGGTCATGCTGATCGCGCAGTCAGGGACTTCCTCGAAATTGTTGAACCAGCCCTCCGCTACTTGCTGTGCGCGGCAGGCCGAATCCAGCCTGACGACTTTTACGTCTTGCGGATCGTTGAAATCGGCGACCGCGGGATCCATGAATGCGAGGTGCCCGTTCTCACCAATTCCAAGCAAGCACAGCTGCGGATTCACAGACCGAATTACCTCGGTGTAGAGGCGGGCAGTGAGATCCGGGTCGGCGGCCGACCCATCAATCTCGTAGAAGGCACCGATATCGACTTTCTGCGTAAGGTTCTCCTTCAGGTAGCGTCGGAAGGAGGCAAAGTGTTCGACCGGCAAATCTACATATTCATCCAGATGCACGCCCAGCACGCGATTCCAGGGGATGCCCCCAATGCGTGTGAGCGCTTCCAGTGTATCCAGTTGGGAAGCGCCTGTAGCAAAGATCACGCCCAGCGATTCCTGCACGGATCCCAGCTTCTTCAGGGCGTCTGCCGCGGCAACTGCGGCTGCCTCGCCCATTGACTTCGCGCTGGGATGAATTTCAACGGCGAGATTCCCAACCTGAAGAAATCGCGCATTTCCATCGACTGCAGCCATTCTTTTCCCTCGATTGATTCAGCCGCACCCGCCACCAGGAGCACAGCCCCTGTCCTTCGAGAAGATTTGGAAAACTCGCAGGATGCAGATACTTCGAACTCTAAGTACAAACTGGCTGGATGTCAAGAAATCTTTCACGTTTTCGTGAAAAACATTCGGGCGAAGTTGTATGAGCTCTGAAGTGACAAGGCGTCACCGGCTAGTCATGGTGAATAGCTCTTCTACGAATTGGCCGCGCACCTTCCACAACCGGCTTACACGACTCTCTCTTTACCAACTCAGTCGGGACCGTAATCTGGCTGGACTCAAGACCAGGCTTGGCAATGCGGTTGAGAATCAGTTCGACCATCTTCTTGCCTAACTGCTCGGGAAACTCGCGGATGGTCGTCAGGCTAGGATAGAGCCACTCGCCAACCGTGTCGTCGCATCCTGCCACGCTGATGTCATCGGGAATGCTCAATCCGCAATCGCGCAGAGCCTTATAGACTCCATGGGCCGTTGCGTCGTTTCCTGCAAATATCGCAGTCACTGGTTCGCGGCGGGCCATGAGAGACTTGGTGCCGATGTATCCGACTTGCGCGTCGTCTTCCGAGTCTACATTCGAGTTGCGCGGAGATAGGCCGGCCTCCTCCATCGCTCGGACGTAACCAGCAAAGCATCGTGCAAACCAGGGCAGACGGGGGTTTCCGACAAAACAGATGTTGCGATGGCCTAAGCTAATCAGATAGCGCGTCATTTCGCTACTCCCGCGCGTCTCATCGGAAAAAACGAGATCCCCTTTGGTCAATGGGGGCACGTCGAAGATGTTGTTGCCCAATGCGACATAGGGCACGCCTTCGTGTTGCAAAAGTTCGATAAGACTGCCTGAATTTGTCCCGGCAACGATGACGGCGCGAATCAAATCGCGGCGATTGAGCAGCTTTGGCAGGTGAAGTTGGTCGCGCTGAACATTGAGCGGATAGTTATAAGAGAGGAACACGATGTCCCAACCATGCGAGGCACAACAAGCCTCAGCTCCACTTAGGATTCTGGAATGGAAAGGGTGCAGCATGATTCGGTTGCTGAGGAGAAAGGCAAGCGTCTTGGCCTTGTTGCGCTGCAATAGACTTGGATCGTATTTGGCGGTCGCATCCAGAACCGCCGCCTGAATCGCGGGGTCAACACGGTTATTTCCGTTCAAAACCCTGGACACGGTGGCCATGCTGACCTTGGCCGCCTCTGCGATCTCTCTAAGACCGACCTTGCCCCCTTTGGGAGGTGACTTCTTCATAGGATGTCCCGTAAAAGGGCCTCGAGAAACATTTCGCGACTCCTTTCCAAATTCAACTATACCTAGGAATGGACTGAATCGGAACGACTGCCATCCTGAATGTACCTGCCCTAACAATTTTGACCACAAAAACGGGTCCACATTTTCTAATCTCAAGGTAAATGGCCCGCGGCAAGCAATGGGACCAGATCAGTTGGTTAGAAGGCATAGACCAGGGATAACTCGATCTTCCGTGGCCCGGAGGCGGTGCCGCCAATCACACCCCAAGCCGTTGCAGCATTGCCGCCTATATAGCTGGCGGGTGTCCCATAACTGGAAATGTTGAATGCGTTGAAGGCATCGACGCGCAGCTTGAGGCTCTCTTCCCTGAACGTTGCGAAACCTTTGGAAAGCGAAAGATCGTAATTCTGGAATCCTGGGCCACGCTCCGTACCAACACGAGCCGTGCCAACATCCTGGTTAGTGCGGCCATAAGCGCAAGTTGGATCAGAAGAGGACGGTGCAGTACCGTGCGAAGTACATGGACTCGCCGATGGGTCGGTGCCGAACCACCTGAATATGCCATCCGGCCCCTTGCCCCGATTTACAATCTTCAACGGGCCATAGTGGTTAGCGAATTCAAAATAATCTCCGCTCAAGTTTTGCGAGCAGTTGTTATTGCAATCGGCGCCTTGGTGCATCGTCAACGGATAGCCTGAATTGACCTGCGCATTTGTTGAAAACTGCCATCCGCCAAATACTTCATCCGTCAGCCGGTTCCATGATGAGCCGAATTGTTTCCCACGCCCGAAGGGCAGTTGATAGATCATGATTCCCGTTAACACCTGTCTGGCGTCGAAGGTGGAAGGACCGTAATCGATCCTGGGGTTATTGATATCCTGCCAATAGGAGTCATCGTCATTAAAATTATCGGTTCCAAAATATCCTGGGTTATTGGTAAGCGACTTACCGAATGTGTAGTTAACCAGGAACTCCAATCCCTTCGATTGGTGATGTTGAAGCGTGGCTTGGAGAGAATGATAGTTTGAAATCCCGCGCGATACGGTCTCTTTGAGCACGTCGCTGCCCGGATTGTCAGGGCTGTTTGGGTTACCGACAAGCGCAAAGTATGGCTCAATCGCCTGGTAGCAACTGTCAATCGCCGTCGCGGCTCCAAGGCCCGCGCAGGTGTCGTCACCAGTGTATTGATTCGCCCACAAGGGAACGGCCAAATGCTGGCCAGTCTGGCCTACATAACCCACCTGCGCCGATGTATGCTCGCCGATCTGATATTGGACATTCAGGTTGAATTGCTGGATCACGGCCGGCCGCATATTCGGATCCCATGCATAATACTGAGCTCCTGCGCCGGAGGCTGCGCTCGGGTTTCCTACAAGGCCATTGCTTAGCTGGAAGACACTTCCCTGCGTCGTGCCGGTGGGACCGGTCGAGTTGTTTGTAACTGCCGGCTGGAATTGCACATTCTGCGTCATGCGGAGCGACGAGCCCGTGGATTCCAACTCGTCTGTGCTTCCGTATCCGCCGCGAAGGACCAGAGTCGGAGTGATTTTATAGGCAAATCCAACACGCGGCATGAAGCCGAGGTGGTACGGGTTGACAAGAGCCCGGCTATTCGTCCCGCCGGCAACTGAATTTGCTTTACCCGCGAACTCCAGCATGGAGTCAATCGGAGTTCCAACGGGCTTTCCTTTCGCATAGGCCAGATTGACATTGACCATCTTGTCGTTGACTTCATAGTTCGGCTGCTCGTAGGAATATCGCAGTCCCAAATTTACGGTCAGATTAGGAAGTACCTTCCAGTCATCTTGCGCATAGACCGCATCACGCCATTGGCGTTGGCCGAAGGGGCCATGAACACCGGAAATCTGAGCTTTAGAAGCGGTGTCCAGAAGAAACTCAGCAAACCCGTAACCTTCGTCACAGCAATTGTTCCAGTTAGCCGTATCATTGCCGTTAAATCCAAAATATCCCAACGCGCCACCGGTATCGCTTGAGCTGTAGTAATCCTGCTGGTAGCGCAGGAATTCGACCCCAAACTTGGTTATGTGTTTTCCATGTTCCCAGTTAAGAACATCGTTGTAGTCGAAATTATTATCAACGGCGAAGCCTTGAATCGGCGGTTCGGAGCCAAAGTTACTGATATCCCAGCCTTCGCCACTGCTTACATCGATGTAGGAAAAGCCGGGAGTTGTCTGGGTAAAAGTCGGAGGCATACCGATGCCGACTTTGCTGTTCCCGCTTGTCCCAAAGAGTCCCGATAGATCCTTCGGAATACTGGCATCGAGAGAGATGCGGGTAAATCCAGCTCGAGCGTTGTTGACTATGGTTGGAGAGAGAATGTGCGTCCATGCGACCGCGATGTTGGTGAAGGGGTAGTCATCGGTAAATGGGATGATCGCTTGAACCGGAACCTGAAGGGGAAGATCCCAGGCATCGCCATAGCTGACTTTGCCCATCAGAGTATCTTTCGAATTGATGGTATAGTCCAATCGAAGATCGCCCTGGTCATTATGCGTCGCGGTGGAGCTAATGCCTTGATAATTTCCAGCAAGCAGAGCGCCAGGAGCCGGCGCATGGTTGGGCAGGGGAAATGCCTTGGGATTATTCAGAAGAAAAGTGAACAAAGCATTGTTTGGATTGATCGGCACGCAATTACCTGTGGGCCCCGGATAGAGAGTTTCGTTATTGTACCCGTTGCTCGTATTCCACAAGCCGCTCATTCCGTAATAGGACACCGCTGCGGCAAAATCTCCAGAACCTGCTGGACAAGTTGAAGCTGTGTCATAAGGCCCAGAGGCGATGGAAAGACCGCGCATTGCGGATGTGGGAACACCAGCCGAACCTATTCCCGTCGAGTTATTACGGAACCCTTCATAATTACTGAAGAAGAACAACTTGTTTTTGAAGATAGGGCCACCTACTGCCGCGCCAAATTGATTCTGCGTATAGCTGGCCCTTGAACTTCCCACGTTCTTGTTGGCCCAGGTATTGGCGGTAAGTCCACCGTCTTCATGAAACTCAAAGATGCTTCCGTGGAAATGATTGGTGCCGTTCTTCGTGACCATGACGACTTCGCCGCCGTTTACGTTGCCATATTCGGCGTCGGCGTTTCCAGTAATGACGTGGACTTCCTGTATCGAGTAAGGGGACGGGTTGTAACCAAGTCCGTTTTGCAGGGTCTCATTGATGTCAACACCATCCAGAATATAGCTGTTCGACTGCTGCCGATTGCCGTTGAATGAGGGCTGAACATCGGACGGTGAGCCCTCATGCACGGTGTAGGCATCGCGCTCGGTGCCCTGTGTTCCGCCCATCAGAGCGGAATTTGGATTGACTGAGCCTGGCATGTACAGGGTCGCAGTTTGAACATTCAGCCCGTCCAGAGGCATGTTTTCCAGCGTATTCGAACTAACTGATGTGCTGATCGTCGAGTTTTCTGTATCCAGCAGCAGTGCGTGATCTCCCACGTTGACGGTCACGGACGACTTTCCGACTTGCAGGTGCACGTCGGCCGATGCGATCTGGTCAATCTGCAATAGAAATGGACCGACGTTACCAGTTTCGAAGCCAGGCGCGGTTACTGAGACTGTGTAGTTGCCAAGCACCAGGAACTCAAAATCATACAATCCGTTCTTATCGGTAACGGTTTGCCCGGTGACGCCGGTGCTTGTGTTGGTGATTGTGACTTTTGCCCCAACCAATTCTGCCCCGGTGGGATCGGACACTACGCCGCGCACAGCACCGGTAACTGTTTGAGCCATTGCCGCTGTTCCGCTCAAGCACAAAACGAGAAGATAGAACGAACTCACAATCCATTTCTTGCTCATGTAACCCTCTCTTGAGATTCGTGTGTAGCGGAATTCGGAATTCCGCTATCTCCCGTGACATGGCGGGCCACTGCTGCCTGCTCCACGACGAATTCCTCTTGCGCGTCCCTCCGAGTTGTCCCGAATAACGGCGGATAAGTTTCGGAACCACAGCGGCCGAAATGTGCGAATGCCATCTTATAAAGCAGCACAATTAGAAAAAGCAATGAAAATATCTCAATTTTATGAAAATTTTCTCTGATTGCTGGAATCAATTTCACGTGGGGTGTTCGATATGCCTTGAATTCAACGATTTAGATGGGCCTGCAATCGGTTCAGCGTCTCACGGAAAAAGTGGCTCCAGGAGCCCTTCTGACATCGTGAGCCGGCCATATTTCTCAATCTTTAGGATGCACTCGTATTTCAGGGCTTTTTTGTGAGTTGCTCCAGAGCCACGCGCGATAGGTGGTGCGCCATCCATTCGTCCGGGAGCAACAGCGCATTCTGGAACGAAAGGACGGCCTGGTCCCGTTCGCTTAAAGCGAGTTGAAGCAGACCCAGGCCATACCAGTGATAGCCGGTGTATAAGCTCGGATCGTTTCGATTGCCGGCGGAGAGAACCGACTGCTGAATCTTCTTGAAAGCCTGCGCCGCATTGGCGCTTCCCAGGCTTTGCAGGGCCTTGTATTCCCATAGAAGATCTGCGAACCGGTTCCCGTGCGTCGCTTTCTCAAGCAGCGTTTGCGCAAGATCCGGCCGGCTGCAGGATCTCGCGATCGTAGCCATTCTGTAGTAACCCTGAGATGAGGCGCCATTCTTGATCAGTCTGGCAAGGTCCCCGGCCAGAAGAGCATTCGCAGCCGAGCAACCGCCGGATTGAGCCTCAGCCTCCGCATGCATCAATTCGACTTCGAACAGCACCTCATCCGAGGTGATCCCACCTTCCTCGCTTGCGAAATAACGGCCTTGGAAAAGCGTCTCAGCCTGGCGGAATTCTGATGCCTCTGCGCGAGTCAACGCAAGCTCATACGTAAGGCTCTCAGGCATGGTGGAATGCGGCGAATCGACATCCGGATAACGCGATAAGGAAGCTTCGCGCTCGAGCGGGGGAACGTGTGTGAGGCTCATCGTCTCGTCCAACCCTTCGTAGACGGCCGGGTTGAGGCGATCGTTTTTGAGCCCACTCTCAAAATACGGAAGCGCGCGCTGCGGATCGTGCTTCAGGTCGAGCCATGCCCGGCCCAGATTGACTCCGACAACCGGCAACCCCGGATCAATCCTCTGCGCTTCAGCCCAATGTGACATGCCTTCGTCATACAGTCCTTTGGAGAAAAGCAGGGTGCCAAGCAGATACTGAGCTGTATCATCGGTTGGGTTCGCCACCAGGGCGGCATCAAGAACGAGGCGATCTATTTCTGTGGAAGGGAATATGAATGCCGTTGAAAGCCGCGACGCGTCGCGCCATGTCTGCGTAGCGTCCATGCCAAGCTTTGACCTGCAGTAAGCATCATAGTAACGAACCATTGGATGCGACTGGGGCAGCACGGAATCCGGCTCGGTCTGCTCGATAGGAACCGCAGGGTACTTGCGCTCGAGCAGTTCCAGCGCGTTGTGATATTGCCCCAGATCCATGTATTCCGTTGCGACGCGGAGCACGCGATACGGATCAGCAGCCAGATGGGGCAGGTCCGGTTTGCCGAGTTCGTTCTTCAGAAAATCGCTGGTCGGTTCGATTTCGATAGCTGCATGAGCGATCTCGTCGGCTTGCGCGGCATCTCCGGTGGCACGCACCAGAGCCTCCCACTTCTCATGAGCCGCAAGATTCAGAGGTTCTACATCTGCAGCTGTCTTTACAACCTGCAATGCACCCTGCAGTTGGCCTTCCCGCGCAAGCAATCCTGCAAGCTTCAGTGCGGCCGCGGCCCGATACGATGCCTGCATGTATGCGATGCCGAAGGCGGTCTCTGCCTCACGCACATGGCCCAAACCCTCTTCCGCTATTCCGAGATAGTATGCGATCACCGAGTTTGGCATATCGAGTTGCTGCGCGTCCTTGAGCAGCGATTCGGCTTCTTGATATCGCTCAAGAGAAGCGGCAAGGCG
>Ga0206935_10017_pt1 | contig 46475 bp, 45 predicted proteins | sample Alteio_BWOrgHeat_13_FD_152924 | JGI IMG/M metagenome (GOLD analysis project Ga0206935, IMG submission 152924) | Enriched cells from forest soil in Barre Woods Harvard Forest LTER site, Petersham, Massachusetts, United States -... | ecosystem: Environmental > Terrestrial > Soil > Temperate forest >...
TCAAGCGTCAACATTCGACTCACGAGGTCCCTTTGTGGGTTTAACTGATTGCTCCTTCCCAGAGAAATCAGAACGTCAATCTCTGCGCGGTGGGTATGTATTGCGCTGCCAGCCGAATTTCTCACTTCCTCTTCCATTCGGGCGCTCCAAGTACTTCCGTGGCGCATGCTATCCGCCATCGTTTGGGCTTGCTCTTTAGAAATCCCAGAATCGATGTACCCTTGTGCCGTGTTTTCTATTAGCTCTTTATCGATGGCTTGTTCTTTTGCCATACCCGCGTCAAAGTCGTGCTGAAGCTGGTTTGCTAAGAAGGTCGCGCTCATCTTCAGGAGACCCACTTCCTCTTGTGTAAAGTGCTGATCCGGCTTAGACGATTGGGATGAGTTAGGTGTAGTTGGTTTATCTTGGGCAGACGGTGGACTTTGATTGGAAGAGAGCCGGTTAGGCAAGCCTCGTTCTTTCAACCAAGTATCTAGCCAAGTTGGAGTGACAGTATCTTTGTTATCAATGTGCTGAACTTTTCCTCCAATCATAGCCTGCCAGTTATCAAGTCTCTCTCTTGAAAGTTGGTTGGCTATGATCGATCCGAGACACACGCAAAGAATGATGCCGAGGAACACAAGTCTTTTGGAGATGCTTTGCTCTATTTGTTTAACGATGCGAGGAATCAGATACGTCAAACCCAGGATAGCCACTGATAGTGTGGCGATGTCCGGCCCCATCCCTACAAGCAGTACAAGAATCCATTGGATGCCGGGGTGTGAGTTGAGCTTACTCTGCACTAGAGGCGTGAGAGGGTCAATAAGGGCCCTTACCTGAATGACGATGGTGCCAGCAATCACCGGCACCAAGATCACGCCGAACCATTTCAAAATTTTAATCAGAACGCTACTGCTGTTGTGTGTGACTTTCGGAGTCAGACAATGCTTAAACTGAAAGGCAACGGAATCCAGCAATCGGTTTTGCCGTCGTAGGTTGAGAATCATTCCCCCAAGTGTACCGCTGGGACCAAGGGAAACAAGGCTGTGCACGTCGATAAGTCACCGCACGGGTTTCTAGGACCTGCAATTGTTCTGCATACGCGTAAGCTACTGACTTCGTTTTGTGGTTGGCCCACATCTCAATTCTCATCTTTCACCATGACAGGTGGTGCCACATTTGTTACTTTCTCATAACTGGCAAACTGCCAAGCGTACAATTGCGGCGTGAGGTGTCTATGTCTTCGATCACGGATTATTTCGAGAAGATGCACCGCGAAGAGCATCGAAACCCCTCGTCACGGTGGTTCACGGTCGCCGGAGGGATTCTATTCGTACTGGCCGGCGCAGTCGTCGAGATAAGAACGCAGGACCTATCGCGGGCGCTCTCGTTTATCGCCATAGGGTTGGGGATGACATTGTTCGGCATTACTCAAATGAAGCTCCGCGCTTCGCGGTGGCGCTGGCCCGCGCTCCTGGCGGAAGTCGCGTTATGGTTCGGCGGACTCTACTGGCTTCTGCATACGATATTTTAAGTTACATTAGAAAGTCGCCCGCCTGTCGCCTAGAGGGATCCCGTAGCTTACTTAGAGGAGCACAATATGGCAATTCCGTATTACCACGTTGATGCATTCACGGGTGAGCTCTTTGCAGGGAACCCGGCAGGGGTCTGCATCCTTTCTGCTTTTCTCGCGGATAGCGTCATGCGAAAAATTGCGGCTGAGAATAGGCATAGCGAGACCGCTTTTGTTGTTCCTCGAGCTGACGGCGACTTCGACTTGCGCTGGTTTACACCTGTAGTCGAGGACGACCTGTGCGGGCACGCGACTCTGGCATCCGCCTATGTGCTCGCGCTGCGGAAGCATGACGTGTGGCCGGTTCGCTTCCACACCTGCAGCGGCATATTGACCGTCGCCCGGGGCGAAGACAGCCGGGATGGCTTTGAAATGGACTTTCCCGCAAGGCCACCCCAGGCGTGTGAGACGCCAGCCGACCTCTTACCAGCGCTAGGTTTGAAAGCGGTGCCAGTCATGAAATCGCGCGATTACCTCGTGGTGGTGGATCAGGCTGAGCAAGTGCGAGCGCTCTCGCCCAACTTTGCCGCTCTTGCCAAAGTGGACGTTGGGATCGGCGGAACGATTGTTACCGGACCGGGCGAGGGTGACGTGGATTACGTATGCCGATTGTTTGCACCGTCGGTCGGCATCAACGAGGACCCTGCAACCGGCTCGATACACTGCACACTGGCTCCATATTGGGCGGGGCGGCTAGGTAAGAACACCTTGCGTGCGCAACAACTCAGTGCCCGCGGTGGACACATGCAGTGCACAATCGGTGGCGATCGCGTGAAGATCGCCGGCAGAGCACGCCTGTACCTTCACGGCACGCTCGAACTCTAAATTGTCTGGCGAGCCACGTCTCAAAAACGAGACGTACCGAACTCTCGTTGTATCGGGGAAGAAGACGAAGGTGGATTGCTAAGTTGAGTGGGAAACAGAGCGTCTAGCTTAGGGCTTCCAGCTGGGCTTCTATCTGGGCGAGGGCTGCTTCGAGAGCGGCGCGGCGGCCTGGATTTGAGGTGCGCTGCGAGAGAATATTTTCGCGCTGCAGGTTGAGCGTCTGGATCTGACGAGCCAGGTCGGCCTTGTCCCGCTGCTGTTTGCGCTGTTGATTATTGCTGGAGACGGCGGCCACCGGCTGGGGGCCTGTGGCGATCTGTTCCTCGACTGATTTACTTTCCCAACCTCGGGCCATTCTTCTATTGTACGTGGCTGGAGCGGCTTTCCGGTTTGCGCGCTCGTATTAGCTGCGATACGTTGCGCCGGATTGGGAGCGGAACGTATAACCGGAACGTATAACAGCATGTGGAGGAAGCATATGCGGCAGTGGCAAATTCCGGCATTTGGCGTGGATGAACTGATGATGATTGAGAAGGATATGCCGGCGCCTGGGAGCGGGCAGGTGCTGGTGCGTGTGCATGCCGTCTCATTGAATTATCGCGACCTGATGGTTGTTGAGGGGCGGTACAATCCGCGGCTGGCGATGCCGCGCGTGCCTTGTTCGGATGGGGCAGGCGAGGTGGTCGCGGTCGGCGCGGGCGTAACGCAATGGAAGCCAGGCGATCGTGTGGCCGGCATCTTTATGCAGAACTGGATAGATGGCGGCCCTTCAGCGGCGAAGGGCAAAGGCGCTCTGGGCGGCGATGTCGATGGCATGCTGGCGACTGAGGTTGTGCTTTCGGAGCACGGGCTGGTTCGCATTCCCGAGCATTTGAGCTTTGAGGAAGCGGCTACGCTGCCCTGCGCTGCCGTGACGGCGTGGAACGCGCTGTTTGGTGTGGCAGATACGCGGCCGGGCGATACGGTGCTGATTCTGGGGACCGGCGGGGTTTCGATCTTTGCGCTGCAGTTGGGGAAGATGGCAGGGGCGCGGGTGCTTTGCACTTCAAGCAGCGACGAGAAGCTTGACCGGGCCCGCGGTCTTGGGCTGGATGCGGGAGTGAATTACAAAACCAATCCTGACTGGGAGAAGTGGGCTTTTGAGCAGTCGGGCGGCGAGGGCGTGGACCTGGTGGTGGACGTTGGCGGATCGGGAACGTTGCCTCGGGCTTTCAAGGCGCTGAGACATGGCGGAACGGTGGCGCAGATCGGAGTGCTGGCGGGGGTTTCGGATCAGCTTGATATTCGGCCAATCTTTGCCAAGCAGCTCCGGATTCATGGGGTGTATGTGGGTTCGCGAGCGAACTTTGTGGCTATGAACAAGGCGATTGCGCAGGCAAAGTTGAAACCCGTCGTGGATCGTGTTTTTGGGTTTGAGGAGTTTCCTGCGGCGCTGAGGCATATGGGGGATGGGGCGCATTTTGGGAAGATTGTTGTGACGGTGGAGTGAGGCACTGCCGGATGAAGATTTGCCGGGGAGCTTTTTCATTCATTCCTGTGGCTGTGGCGACATTGGCAATGCCGGCGCTGGGTCAGGTTCGCGGCGGATACTCGCCGGGCTCTACTGTGACGGGAGGCGGCACGGTGCCCGATCCGGGACTCTCGTACGTCAATCAGTTCTGGCACATCTCTGCGAGTGATTTGAAGGGACCGCTGGGCAATACGCTGCCGATCAAGGGCGGCGTTACTTTCACCTTTGATAACAACACTCTCGTCTATGTGCCCAGGTTCAAATTGCTGCGCGCGAATCTGGAGTTCTCTGCGGACTTTGCCTTTTCAAACGGCAGCTATGTTGCGCGTGATCCTCTGCTGGGTGGGCCGGGCGTAGGCGGCAGTCAGTTTGGATTGACCAACACCACCGTTATGCCTTTTGATCTGGGCTGGCATCTGAAGCGGGCCGATCTGCAGACGGGTTATAGCGTTTCAATTCCGACGGGGCGCTATGCTGTGGGCTCACCGAACAATGTTTCGACAGGCTTCTGGACGAGCTTCTGGCAGAGTGGCGCGACTCTCTATCTTTCAAAAAGCAAGGCTACTCAGGGAAGCATCTTCAGCGCCTATGGGTGGAACACAAGGCAGCGCGGCACACGCGTGCATCCGGGGCAGAATGAGTCTGTGGACTATTCGCTGACGCAGATTGTCTTCCATAAGTGGCCGCTGCAGTTTGGAGCAGCGGGTTATGGCCAGTGGCAGACGGTGAAGGCTACAGGGCAGAGCGCTGTTCGTGAGGAACTGCGGTATCGGGTGAACGGGGCTGGGCCTACGCTCAGCCTGTCTACGCCGTATAAGGGGCTGCAGTTTGCGACGAGTGGGCTATGGGAGTATGGCGCGAGAAATACCTATCAGGGACGCACGCTGACATTCAGCGTCGGATTCAATTTGTAGTGTCCGACGCAAATGAAATGCGCGCATTGGATGAGCGTGGTATAACTTGCCTATTCCACACGGCCCATCCCATTAATTCTGGAGAGATTGCATGAAGGTGACTATCGGATTTGCCGCCGCTCTTATTGTGTCTGCAGCATGCGGAGCTTTGGGTGTGCTGGCCGCACAACAGGCTATGCAGACGCAGCGTTTTCCTCTGCTTGAGAATGACGACGTGAAGGTGTGGCGATCGCTGGTGATGCCTAACTCGCCGCTTACGATGCATCGCCATGAACATCCACGGGTGATTATTCCGCTGGTTGGCGGGACGATGAAGATTGTGGAGAGCACAGGTGCTTCAGAAGAGCACCACTGGGAGGCGGGCAAAGCTTATTGGCTGACGACAAGCGCGCCGGGAACAATGCATGCGGATGTGAATGCAGGTGACAAGCCGATTGAAGTTATGGTGGTTGAGTTAGAGCACGAGAAGTAAGCAGGGTTGATTATTTGAAATTTCCGCTGTCGCTTATTATCAAGATCGAGACTTACGTTTCATGAATTCATAACTGAAGGAATGTCTCATCACGAGAAAGTATGGATAACGAGTCATCGCATGCTCCAAACTTTTCTTCCGCTCCAGGAGATTTCTATGTTCATAATCAATGCTGTATTTCATGCGGGGTACCACAGGCTGTCGCGCCGGATTTAGTTGGGTGGACAGATGAGCGACACGCTCAATGTTATTGGAAAAAGCAGCCGGACACATCGGAAGAATTGCAGCGAGCGTTTGATATCTTCGATGGACAAGAGCTTGGTTGCCATCGTTATTCCGGGCACGATCCAGCAATTCAATCTCGCATTGGTCTTGAAAACTGCGATTTCCCGATATATCCAACTGGGGAAAGATCAAACAACGAACCAAAGCTCACGTTCTGGACGGAACGTGGATTCTTTGAACGTATCTGGGAAAGGATCCGGCGGTGAGGATAGCCTGTGACTAGTTTGCCATTGATAAAGGCTTGGGGCCATCGAGGCCCTAGTAAGAGCATTCGCTGTCTGTTTAATGTCGGAGTTAAAACCCCGACCTACTTCTTTTGATCCTGGCAGTTTTGGTAAGATGAGGTTATTCCAACTATCAAGGAGAACGGCCATGCGTATCGACGAATTTGAAGAAAGCCACTCCTTTCGAGCGAAGCAGTAAACGCCGCAAAGGATATCCTTCGGAAACCCGCGTCAAGCGCGGTCAACGAATCGTACATCTAGACAAAGAATTGATTGAAAAACTGGGCCGCAACGATCTTTGCCCATGCGGCTCAAAACGAAGCTTTCAAGAAGTGTTGCCTGTCGTCCGGCGACTATGACGGCTCCAACCGCAACTACTTCTTTCCGCGAATAATCCAATCTGCGGGACCGGCTCTGGCTGGTCCCGCGCTGTTTTATACGTACTGAATTCGCTTCCGTCTCGATTATTTGCGGAAGACTCAGCCTTCATACAATATTTGCCTCGGCCATTCGTCTAGGGGATTAGATGGGTGAGAAGTGAGCGTGACTTCGATGATGGAGCAAGACCGGCAAATCTCAGAAGTCATTGCGGACGAGCGGCCCCGATTGCGTAACTTCATTCGGAAGCGGGTGCCAAATGATGCCGACGTGGAGGATCTGCTGCAGGAAGTCTTCTGCGAGCTGGTCGAAGCCCATCGCCTGCTTAAGCCGATCGACTACGTGACCGGCTGGTTGTTTCAGGTTGCGCGGAATCGCATCACGGATCTTTTCCGGAAGAAGAAGCCTGGAGCGTTTGCTGATGCGGCGATAGAGGACGAGGAAGGTGAGCTGCTGCAGATTGAAGATCTGTTGCCTTCCGGCGATGTGGGGCCGGAGGCGCTTTACGTCCGCAAGATGCTGCTTGAGGAGTTAGAGATTGCGCTGGGTGAATTGCCCGACGAGCAGCGTGAGGTCTTTGTTGCGCATGAACTGGAAGGGCGCAGCTTCAAAGAGTTATCTGCAGAAAGCGGCGTGAACGTCAACACGCTGCTTGCACGCAAACGCTATGCGGTGTTGCATCTCCGCGAACGTTTGCAGAGCATTCATGACGAATTTACGAGAAGGTGAGGAATACAAGATGAAAAGAAAATGGTTCTTTTTTCTGGCTCCGTTTGGGGTAGCGCTGTTTATCGCGATCTGCGGAGAAGTGGTGATGCACCTGTGGAACTGGCTTTTGCCGTCGCTGTTTGGATGGCGGGAGATTACGTTCTGGCAGGCACTTGGTTTGCTGGTTCTTTGCCGGATTCTCTTTGGAGGCTTTGGAGGCCATGGGCACGATCGTTCAAAGCAGCGAGGGCCCTGGGGCGGCAAGCGCTGGGAGCGGATGACCCCAGAGGAACGCGAAAAGCTGCGTCAAAACCTGCGTAACGCGCGCTGTGGCGGCTTTGGAGAGCCGGAGAGCAAGACCGCGGAGCCTGCGTGATGCACGTGGCCAGTTATGAACCTACGTACTAATTCAGGAGAGAAGTTATGATTGCCAGTCTTGAGCAGCTACAGGATTACTGGGAGAAAGAGTACGAAAACACGACGACTCCTTTTGACGTGGAAGAGCCCGACGAATGGATCGCCGAACTGGCCTGGGATGGAAAGATCCGCGGCAATGTGCTCGATTCAGGCTGTGGGCCGGGACGGACATCGCTTTACCTGGCGGTGCGGGGATACGACGTCCTTGGCGTAGACCTATCGACAAACGCGATTGAGCGTGCGAGGCGCAAGGCTGCCGAGCGAGCAAACAAGGCCCAGTTCATCCAGGCTGACATGTGCAGGTTTCGCGGCTACGACAACCACTTCGATACGGTGATCGATATCGGATGCTTTCATTCTCTGCGAGATGAAGATCGAGGGCGCTATGCGGCTACGCTTCATTGGGCCTGCCGGCCGGGGGCGGTTGTATACCTGAGAGCGTTCAGTGGCAGGAATGAAGAGCGGACCCACCCCAGCGGTTTGACATTACCTGCTATCAGCGAAGAACAGATTCGTACGGCCTTTTCATCGAATGGCTGGGTTGTGAAAGAGCTTGTTGAGCGGGAGATTGAGTTATTCATTCCCGGCTTTGAAGAACGGCCTAAGAAGCATTGCTGGTTTGCGGAGATGGTGTGGTGTGAAGTGCGATAAATCGGGCATTCAGGTCTCGACTGGGATTATGTTGCGCCGTTGGCGCGTGAACCGGCAGCAAGTGCAGTTAGCTTCCCTGTAATCATCTTCCTGTAAGCTAAGTAAGAGAGATATCCCATGCCTGAGCGAGCTTGCAGTGATTGTTGAAATTGAGGGACTGAAGAAGGTCTACGAAGGCAAGCAGCGGGTTGTCGCTCTGGATGGGATCGATCTCGAGGTAAAGCAGGGTGAGATTTTTGGCCTGCTGGGGCCGAATGGCGCCGGCAAGACGACGACCATCGGCATCTGTACGACGCGCACGCTGCCTACAAGCGGCGTGGTGCGCATTGCCGGAATCGATGTGGTGCGGCAACCGGCTCAGGCCCGGCGATTGATTGGCGTAGTGCCGCAGTTCAATACGCTGGATCGTTCACTAACGATCTACGAGAACATCTATTTTCATTGCCGGTATTTTGGCTTTTCTCATGCGAACGCAAAAGCACGCAGCAACGAGTTGCTGGCCCAGTTTCTGCTGACGGAGCGGACGAAGGCTTATCCAAATCAGCTCTCGGGCGGGCTGGCGCAGCGGGTGCAGATTGCGCGGGCGATTGCGCACCGGCCTACGGTGCTTTTTCTGGATGAGCCGAGCGCGGGTCTCGATCCGCAGAGCCGGCTGGCGATGTGGGAGGCGGTACAAGGGCTGCGCAAGGAAGGCATCACCGTGGTGCTGACGACTCACTACATGGAAGAGGCCGACGAGTTGAGTGAGCGCGTGGGCGTTGTAGATCGTGGAAAGATGCTTGCGCTTGGATCTCCGCAGGAGTTGAAAGAGGCACACGGAGCGCAGACACTGATCTTTCTGAAGCTGCGCAGCAACGATGGCGCAGAGGCAGTGGCCGGCGATCTGCGGCGGCGCGAGGGAGTGAAGAGTGTTGAAGTGACGCCGGAGGGCTTGCGGATCTTTGCCGGCGGAGCCGACGGCCTGCTGCCGGAGATTATCCAGGCGTGTTCGCGTCTGGGGCTAAGGGACATTTCGATCACCGAGCCGAGCCTGGAAACAGTTTTCATTCAACTGACGGGGAGGGACCTGCGTGAGTAGCGCGAACGAGATGGGCAGTCCGACTTTCCTGAGAGCCTTTCTGGGTCTTTACCTGCGCGATCTGCGGGTGCTGAGCCGGGAGCTTGGGCCGTTTCTGCTGCGGGTGGGCATGCAGCCGCTGTTGTTTCTGTTTGTTTTCACGTTTGTGATGCCACGCATGGCGGGTGGCAGCCCGATGGCAGGTGGGGCTAGCTTTGGGACGGTGTTGCTGCCGGGGCTGATGGCTGTGGCGATCATGTTCAGCGGAATCGCGGCGGTGGCTCTGCCGCTCTCGACCGAGTTTGGGATTACGCGGGAGATCGATGACCGGGTGATGTGTCCGGTGCCTGCATGGGCGGTAGCGGTGGAGAAGATGTGCTTCAGCGCGCTGCAAAGCATTGTGGCCGCGCTGCTGGTGATTCCAATGGCAATCTGGATTCCGGCCAAGGCGGTGTATCCCGACATTCATAACTGGTTCCTGCTGATTGCGGTGCTGGTGCTGGCTAGCCTGCTGGCGGGGGCTTTGGGGCTGGCGATCGGGTCGACGGTCAGTCCGCGGCATATCGGGCTGGTCTTCTCGATTATTGTGGTGCCAATCACCTTCCTGGGGTGCGTATATTATCCGTGGATTGGCCTGCGTCAAATTCGCTGGTTACAGATTGCTGTATTGTTCAATCCAATTGTGTATATCAGTGAGGGGCTGCGGGCTGCGGTTACTCCAGGCGTAGAGCACATGCCGGCATGGGCAATTTTGTTGGCGCTGCTCACGTTTTTGGGAATTCTGGCACGATTTGGTATACGCGGATTTTTGCGCCGGGTCATTTCCTGATTGTTTTCAGTGCGATAGCCGATATTGGGAGAAAGAAAGAGCTTCAGTTGCGACTAAGAGGGCTAGACAGGTTCGCGGTACTGTTGGCGCCGGCGGCGATTGTGATTGCCGGCTGCGGAGGGCGTGTGTCCGCCTCCGGAGTCAGCGGCGCGACCAGCCTTACGATCCATGCCGCAGCGACGAAGATTGATACGAATGGCAACACGCACTTCTCGGCTACGCTGGCGGATGGCCAGCCTGCGGGCCCATCGGGGATTATTTGGTCGGTTTCCGGCGGAGATCCGCGGGCAGGAGCCGGAAGGATCAGCGCGGACGGGATTTACACGCCGCCCAGCTACCTGACTCGGGAAGCGGTGACGGTTTCGGTTTCGGCGGCCCTGATTGGCAACGTCGGAAGGCTTACGGATTCCGCTGAGTTGACGGTGACTCCGGGGTTCTTGCAGCCGCTGACGCCGGGCAATCTTTCGCTGGAGCCGAGTGGAACGGTGACAGTGACGGGTTCCATGACCGAAGTAGGCGGCAGCGGCAGCATTCGCTTTACGCTGGCCAGTGATGCGGAGGGAACCCCTAGCACCGCCGGGACGCTGAGTGAGCCTCACTGCTCCCGAGGTTCGGTGGAGGGTGGTAACCCGGCTTATACGGTCTGCACAGTAATTTATACGGCGCCTACAGTATTGCCCGCATCTGAATCAGTCTTCATCCGAGGGGCTGTTGCCTCGAATCCAGCGGTGAGCTGGACGCGGGTGTTGCTGAATCCGGCGGGTATCAGCAGCAATCCGGTGGTTCACCAGGCACGGCTGGCAGTACCGGTGCTGCTGGGGTCGTCGAGCGGCAACAATTCTGATTACGACGCGAGCCAGGGACAGCTCTCGGACTGTTGCGGGGGAACGCTGGGATCGCTGGTGCAGGATACAGTCGGGACTCAGTATGTGTTGAGCAACAACCATGTGCTGGCGCGCAGCGACCAGTCGTTGCCGGGCGAGACGATCATTCAGCCAGGGCTGATCGACAACGGTTGCACGCCGTATGGCGTTGGGTCGGGCACGACGCCGGTGGCGACACTGAGCGGGTATCCGGCTTTGAATTCTCCAACGAGCAATGTGGACGCCGCGATTGCGCGGGTCTCGCACGGTTTGGTCGATTCAAAGGGCAACATCCTTGAACTGGGAGTGAAACAGCCGGACGGGACGCTGGCTGCGGGGCCGCCGGGAATCTCATCGAGCGGCGGCAGGGGCGAGTCTGCGACGCTGGGGATGATGGTGGCCAAGAGCGGCCGGACGACTGGGCTGACCTGCGCTGCTGTTTCCGCTGTAAACGTAGACGTGATGGTGGACTACTTTACCGACTGCGCTGAGACGGCGCACTCCTTCCGCAAGACGTTTACCGATCAGATTGCGATGGCAGGGGCAAGTTTCAGTGATGCAGGCGACTCGGGCGCGCTGGTGGTGGATACAGCCAATGCGGAGCCGGTGGGGTTGTTTTTTGCTGGCGGCACGGACATCAATGGCATCGAGCACGCCATCGCCAACCCGGTAGGCGACGTGCTGGCTGCCCTGGATGCGCAAGTGCCTGCCGCAACCGGTGGGGCAACCACCTACAGCTTTGTCGGCGGGGCGGATCATCCTGTTTCGTGTCTGAGCTATGGCGGAGTGAAGACAATCGATGAAGCGGCGGCCATTGCTGCCCTGAGCCTGACGGAGCGGGAGCGCGTAGACGCGGCCTTGCCTCTGGCGCAGACATTGATGATAGGCCCTGGGGTGGCTCGTATCGGAGTGACTGCCAGCAAAGACCGAGCCGGCGCAGGGGCGATTGCTGTGTATCTTGACCCGGGGGCGGTAGCCCCAACGATCTCAGCGTTCATTGGGGGCATTCCTACGGTCGTATTTCCTCTGAACGGCGACGTGGCGCATCAGCCAATTCGCGCGGCTTCCTTCAACCAGGCTCTGGCGGTCAAGAAGCGAAATGCCGCGACACTGCTGAAGTCGAACCCGGCTCTCTTTGGCGTGGGCGTGGGACGGAGCCTGGACAATCCTTCAGACGCTGCGCTGGTGCTGTTTCTGGATCGCAGGATGGCGGTCGGCCATGTGCCCGAGAGCGTCGATGGACTGCGGGTACGCACTATCCTGATGGACAGATTTCACGTTACCCGGTCTCATGGAACTCCGGTACGAGGCATAAGCAGCTGCTCTGCCGAACGGCGCTTGTCTTCAACCGACAGTCAGGAGCTTCCTGAAACGCCGCTACTCACATTGCCGGAGTAGGATGCCTATTTTGTTGGCCGATATTCAATCGGCATTCGAAGCGATCGGAGTAGCAACCTGAGCATCGGTTTCTGCAGCAGCAAGCAACTCCACATCGTCCGGGAAGAAAATCTCAAAGATTGTTCCCGAGGGACCGCCGAACTCATCGGAGCGGCTGCGGACGCGGATCTTGCCTTTGTGCTTCGCAACAATCTCCGAGCTGACCCACAGGCCAAGGCCCGTTCCCGTCTTCTCTTTGGTGGTGAAAAAGGGCTCGAAGATGTGCTCTTTCACGCCCGCTTTCATGCCGGAGCCGGTGTCGGCGACCTGGAAACGGACGCCAGTATGTTCTGGATTTTGCCAGTCACGTGACCGGCGAGCGCGCACCACAATGCGGCCGCCAGTCGGCAAAGCGTCGATCGCGTTGCCGATGAGGTTCGCGAAGACCTGACGCAATTCACCAGCGAAGCAGAAGATGTCGATCGTAGGGTCGTATTTGCGCTCGACCGCGATGCCCAGGTTGCGCAGCCGGCCATGATGAAGACTGAGAACGGAGTCGAGCAACTCGGCCAGGTTGGCACGAGCCGGCAACGTAGATTGGCGATAGAAACGAAGGGTCTGCTGGGTTATTTCCGAGATGCGGCGTACTTCGTGCTCTGCCATGAGGACGTAGTTGAGCGCCGGCTCTTCGATACCTGAGTGATTGCTGAGCAGATAGAGCAGGTTGGTGATGGCTTCGAGTGGGTTGTTGATCTCATGGGCGATGGAGGCTGCGAGACGGCCTGTCGCAGCGAGCTTTTCCGTCTTGCGCAGAGCCTCTTCACTACGCTTGCGGTCGCTGGCGTCTAGCACGATAAGGCCGACCCAACGCACTTCGTCCGGAGTAGTGTGAATCGGGTAGGCGCTGGTGATCCACGTCCAGGGCCTTCCTGTACCTTCGGAAGAGCCTGCAACCTCGCGATCGCGGATAGGCTGGTCCTGCTCGAAAACGTCCTTGATTGTTTGTTCGAGCTGCCGAGCGGTTGTCTCGGGGAGCACCTCCGGAAGTGTGCGCCCCAGGTGGCGGCTCAGCGTGATTCCGCTGATATCCGCAAAGATGCGGTTGACCCGGACGAATCGGAAACGGCGGTCGAAGAAGGCCAAGCCGATGGGCGCATTGGCCAGCATGGAGTCCAGAAGCGAGAGCGTGTCGCTTAGCCCGGCGCGCTGCTCTTCGATGGAGGCAACCATGCGATTGAAGGTCTCGACCAGATCGCCAATCTCGTTCTGGGCCGTGATCGGCAGCGGAAACTGTGCCTCACCTTCAGGCGAGTGGGCCAGGGCGCGCGTACCACGGTGCAGTATAGCCAGCGGGTGGGTGATGGAGTTGGCCAACAGATACGCCAGTATCGTCGAGGTGCCCAGCCACAGGAGGCCGAAAAGCCAGGTAGAGCGAAGCAGCGAGCGCAGCAGGGTGCGATCCCAGGTTTTGTCGGTAGTCACCCAGGCATAGCCGAAGAGCTGGTTTTGAAGGTAAATGGGCTTTACGCCCTCCCAGGATCCTGAACCGAGGCTGAAAAAGAGCGCCTTGTCTTTGGGTATGTGCTGAATCTCGGCAATTTCGCCGTGGCTCAGGGATTGCTTTTCAACCGGCCCATGGCTGACGTAGAGAACCTTGCCCTGATTGTCGGTGACTTTGGCCGTGTCTACGCTGGGGGCGTCGCCCATCATGCGCAGTAATGGCTGGATCATGTCCGAACGACCGCTTTTAAGAGCCTCCTCCGTTTGCAGGGCGAGCGAAGAAGCCTGGTGCTCAAGACGCTGTTGCGCGCGGTCGAATGTCTCTTTGGTCTGCTGGCGGAGAAGCAGTGTGCCGAACAGCACAAGGGAGAGGGTCTCGAGCACCATGAGCCCTACGACCAACTGAGATCGGATTGAACGAGGCCATGCCTGGATTTTCATCCCCGTCCCTCCGCTGCGATTAACGTGACAACTATTTGCTGTTAGGTACAGATAGTGTGCCACTGATTTGGCTGTTTACCAAGCCACGCGCAATCTGCTGGCCGTGGAAGCGGCCATTTTCAATGAAAATCTCATTGGTGCGCGCCCCGGCGACAATGACCCCGGCAAGGTAGATTCCGGCGACATTGCTTTCCAGCGTTTCAGGATCGCAGACAGGCATCCGATCCACTCCTTCAGAGCGAACGCCCAGGCTAGCGAGAAATTCGTAGTCGGGATGGTAGCCGATGAGGGCGAATACGAAGTCGTTTTTGAGAATGCGCTGGCCTTCCGGAGTTTCGAGGAGAACAGTATCCGGGCCGATCTCGGCCACCTGTGTATTGAAGAAGGCGGCGATCTCGCCGTTTTTGATGCGGTTCTCGATGTCGGGCTTGATCCAGTACTTTACGTGGCGATGCATGTCGGGACCGCGATGCACCAGGGTCACCCGAGCCCCGTGACGCCATAGCTCTAGAGCGGCGATGGCAGCGGAGTTTTTGCCGCCGATGACGAGGATATCGAGGCCGGAGTAGGGGTGTGGGTCATCGTAGTAGTGCATGACCTTGGGCAGATCTTCACCGGGGATGCCGAGGTAGTTGGGCAAGTCGTAGTAGCCGGTGGCGACGATCAGCTTGCGGGCTGACAGGGTGTCTGGGCGGCCGAAGCGGTCGCGGATATTCACGACAAAATTACCGTCGGAGCCGGTAACCTGTTCAACCGTCTGGTATTGGCGGACATCGAGGCGGTAGTAGGCTGCGACCTGGCGATAGTACTGGAGCGCTTCATTGCGGTTGGGCTTGGGATTGGGGCTTGGGAAGGGAATATTGCCAATTTCCAATAGCTCCGGCGTAGTAAAGAAGGTCATGTGCGACGGGTAGTGATAGAGCGAATTGCAGAGACAGCCTTTTTCGACCAGGACAACACGGAAGCCGGCGTTCTGTGCGTCTATGGCGCAGGCGAGGCCGGTCGGGCCGGCGCCGATAACCAGCACGTCATAAACATCTTTGCCCTGCCAGTTTGTCACTACATCCGAGCCGGTATCCAGAATGCTTTCGCTCATCTATCTAGCTTATGGCATTTGGGATAATTTGAGGTGAAGGAGCGAACTCTGATGGAATCTCAGGATCGCAACCTTGACAGGTAATACATGGTAGAAAGGTAGAAATCAGGGTATAATGGTTGAATGGGCAGCCTGAATATCAAGAATGAAGAAACTGTAGAGCTTGTCCGTGAATTGGCCGCTCTGAAGGGAGTCAGTCTTGTGGCGGCGGTCACCCTGGCCGTTCAGGACAAACTTGCTCAGGAAAAAAACGCACAGAAACAATCCCGTCAGCCTCCCCCGCTGAGCCGATATGAAAGGCTCATGGCTTATGCGAACGAATTTGCACGGAGGGTACCAAAGCCTGTCCATTCCTGGGAAGTTGACGGTCTTCTCTACGATGCGGACGGTCTGCCGAAATGATTGTGGATTCGTCTGCGTTGATCGCGATCATGACCCAGGAATCGGATGGGCCCGCACTTGCCAAAATCATGGATGGGGTTGAAGATCTTTCGATCTCTGCGGCGATCTATCTTGAAACCTCCATCGTGATCGACAAATACCGCGACTCTGTATTGAGCGCGTCTCTCGATGACTTGATTCATGATTTGGGGATCAAGGTAGAAGCGGTGACTGCAGAACAAGCACGAGTCGCTCGGCAGGCTTATCGGGACTTTGGACGAGGAAGCGGGCATCGCGCCAATCTGAACTTTGGCGATTGCTTCAGCTACGCCTTGGCGAAGGTAAAGCGCGAACCGCTGTTATATAAGGGCGATGACTTTGTGCATACTGACCTCCGACCTGCGATCTAAACTGAAGGCACGCCCAGCCATTGGAGTTTTTGATGCGCTTTTTGCTTCTGATTATGCTTATAGCCTCAGTTCCTGCCCTTGCGCAGCAAAACCACGATCAACTTTGTAAGACTGTCGCATCCGTACCCCTACCACCGGAAGCCGAGATACCTAAGCCCTCTATTTTCCCTGCCTGCGAATCCTATAAATCTTATGCCGGTATCGGACGACCTGTTGATTACGTAGCCGCCCGCAACTGTGCCTGGAAGGAACGCACCGCACAACTGGCCAGTCTCAGACAGAATCCTAATGCGCCCATTGCCTGGGTTGTCGGCGGCTCCGTTATTCTCGCCGACATCTATTCCAACGGAAATGCAACCCTGCAGAACCTTCCCCTGGCCATGCGCATGGTCTGTGAGCAGAAAGGCGGTTTTCTCGACGATGCTCTCGCGGATCTAAAGGCTCGCGCTGTAACTGGAGCGAAGATAAGCGGCCCGTTCGATCTGTGCGAATATGCTGCGACGACTTTCGAAATGAATTTCTGTACGGCCTACACTTCACAGATTGAAGACGATAAGCACACGCGGGCTTTCGGCCGATTGTCGAATAACTGGACACAGGCCCAGAAGTCAGCATTCGCAGAGGCACAGAAAGCCTTTGAAGACTACGTCACTACGGTTGGCCATCGTGAAACCTACCTGGGCGGCACGATCCGCAATATCCGCGTTGATGGAGTGGAGCAGGAATTGAAACAGGCCCTCTTCGATGAGTTGCTCAAATTCGAGCACGGAGATCTGCCTCGCGGATCACCTCAGGACTATCAACACGCCGACTCCGATCTGAACACTGTGTACCGCAAAGCTCTCGATGCCGCGAAGTCTCCTGCGAAACCCTCGGACGACGGGGAGATTAAACCCGGCGGCATTCGTGACACGGAACGATCATGGCTGCACTACCGCGATTCATGGATCGCATTCGCTCGACTCCGGTATCCATCAACCAGCCAGGATACGTGGTCGCAGTGGCTTACAGCCACGCGCACGGAAAGGCTCAAGCTGGTTCTCTGTGGGTTCAATTCCAAAGACTCGCTCTGCACGCCGGAAATTCTGAAATCCTTGGATGGCGAGCTCTAAAATGTCATTAAGAGGCAGGAATCCATGACGGTGATTCGGCAGGAAGATCTTATTGCGACCGTGGCGGGCGCGTTGCAGTACATCAGCTACTACCATCCGGTGGATTACATTACCAGTCTGACCGCCGCCTATGAGCGGGAGCAGTCGCATGCTGCCAAGGATGCGATGGCGCAGATCCTGATCAACAGCCGTATGTGTTTTGAGGGGCATCGGCCTATTTGCCAGGACACTGGCATTGTGAACGTCTTCCTGAAGATCGGCATGGATGTTCGCTTTGAGGCTGCGCCTGGAGAAGCATTGCTCGACATGCAAGGCATGTGCGATGAGGGTGTGCGGCGAGCATGGCTTGACCCGAACAACAAGCTGCGCGGCTCAATTCTGGCTGATCCAGCGGGCGCGCGGAAGAATACGAAGGACAATACGCCGAGCGTCGTGAACGTGGAGTTGGTCAAGGGTGGCACGGTTGACATTACCGTTGCAGCCAAGGGCGGCGGCTCTGAGGCGAAGAGTAAGTTTGTGATGTTGAACCCTTCCGATTCAGTCGTTGAATGGGTATTGAAGACCGTGCCGACGATGGGCGCCGGATGGTGCCCTCCGGGAATGCTGGGCATCGGCATAGGCGGTACAGCCGAAAAGGCGATGCTGCTGGCCAAGCAGGCGCTGATGGAAGGCATCGACATTCAGGATCTGATTGCGCGTGGGCCGAAGACGACGGCTGAGAAGCTGCGTGTGGAGTTGTACGACAAAGTAAACCGGCTGGGGATTGGTGCGCAGGGGCTGGGCGGACTGACGACAGTGCTCGATGTGAAAGTGCTGGAGACGCCATGCCATGCGGCAAATCTGCCGGTTGCGATGATTCCCAACTGCGCGGCGACACGGCATGCGCACGTGGTGCTGGATGGATCTGGGCCGGCGTTTCTCGATCCGCCATCGATCAAGGATTGGCCGAAGCTGACCTATGACGTTTCAACAGCGACACCAGTAAATCTCGACACCGTGACACGCGAAGAAGCCGATGCATGGAAGCCCGGACAGGTGCTGCTGCTGACGGGCAAGCTGCTGACAGGGCGCGATGCGGCGCACAAGCGGATGACGGACATCCTGAGCCGCGGCGAGAAGCTGCCGGTGGATTTCAACGGCCGCTTTATCTACTACGTTGGCCCGGTGGACCCGGTGCGCGAAGAGGTTGTTGGGCCGGCGGGGCCAACAACGGCGACGCGCATGGACAAGTTCACGCGGCAGATGCTGGCCGAGACCGGGTTGCTGGGGATGATCGGCAAGGCGGAGCGCGGACCGGTGGCGATCGAGGCGATCAAGGAATTTGGCGCGGTGTATCTGATGGCGGTCGGCGGCGCGGCTTATCTGGTTTCAAAGGCGATTCGCGGTTCGCGGCTGCTTGCTTTTGAGGATCTGGGGATGGAGGCGATCTACGAGTTCGATGTCGTGGATATGCCGGTGACTGTGGCGGTGGACGCCAAGGGAACCAGTGTTCATCAAACCGGACCTGCAGAGTGGCAGCAGAGGATTGCCGGAATTCCGATATTGCAGTAACGAGGCCCAGAAAGACAATGCTGACTTTTGTGCCCCATCCTGTCCATAAGAAGCGTGGGAAGAATGGGGCACCGAAATCTCAGTTGATTGTTATTTCCGACTGCTTATTGCTTGCCCCAGCGGGCAACGAAGCCGGCCGTGAAACCCAGGCTGTTCTGCGCGGTCGAGCCGAAGTTGGTGAAGAGGTACTCAGGCGCGACGCGAAAGCCTACTTCTGGACTCATGTTGTATTCGAAGGGGACGCTGGCGCTGATAGCCACTGACGCTCCATCCGGATAGAGACCGACGTCAGATGGTTGGAAGGTGCCAAGATCGCCTGAGAAGTGGCCGTATGCGCCGCCGCCCATGATACGGCCTGAAACCGAGTATTTGGGACGCAAAAGGAAGCGGTAGGTAGGTCCGATCATGGCCATGTATTGGCTGATGCGGGGCTTGGTAATGGCGCTGTTGATGCTTTCATTCAGCCCTACATAGGCGATGCCATACACACCGCGTCCATCGACAGTGACGCCCAGTTTTTCGCTGTAATAGCGGGTGACGCCCAAATCCCATGCGTACTCATTGACGCGCTGGAGGCGATCTCCGGGAGTAAAGCGGAGGTAGCCACCGCCGAGATAAGCCTCATAAAGGTGGCTGTAGACATCGTGGATAGCGGCCGCTCGGCGCTGTTCGCGGCGGGCCTTGATGCGAGCCTGGACGCTAAGGGAGCCGGCCGATTGTGCAGCGGGCGCGGCAGGCGTAGCGGCAGGTTGTTGTGCGGGTTCGGAGCTGCTGCTTTGAGCACGCGCTCCAATGCTGGCAAAAGCGCCAAGGACCAGCAAAAAAGCCAAACGGCGATACGAAACCATCAAAATCGAGATACCTCCAGGCCAATCGAGAAGCGCGCCTCATGAGCTGCGTCCCCCCTCCCGTATTAAATCACCTTAGGGGCCGCTGGTGCCGACTGCGGCTGCGCCGGACGGGTTCCCCCGAGCAGGTGCTGCGGTGTCTGAAACGGGTAAAAGGAACAGCAGTGTGACGGCTGGCAATGGCCTTTGGTAGCCCGATGCGTCAGGAAATGGCTGAATGCGATCAGTGAATGAGACTGAGGTCGGTCTGCAGGTCGTCCAGATCGAACCCTGAGGGCGCTCCCTTGTCGGCGATCCAGTCCGGGCTGAGCAGCGCGTGTGCTTCATCCACATACTCGGTCCAGAAGGCCGCGGTCATCTTTTTCAGTTTGCCCCAGGTGATGCAGGTGAAAGTTTCCTCATCATAGGCGCAGACAAAGACTGCGTGGCCGCCCCAACTGCCGGACTGCGAGTCGGGTCCGCCTTCAGGGTCGACATCCCAGATGTCCTGATCCTGCGCCGTAATCGGCAGCGAGATGCCGATGTAGAGGCCGCCGAAGAGATTGATGGCCTGGCGGATCTTATCGAGCGCGGTCTTATCCACGTCTGCGAAGGCGAGTAGCTCGTGCCCGTCGAAACAGTTCTTCTTCCAGTTGTTCAGAACGTCAAGCTCGATGCCGCCCTGGTCAGTGCTTGGGTCGTCAGGATTATAGCCGTCCCATTCTTCGTAGTATTGCTGTACCTGCGAGTCAGGCACCGTGAATTCAGTGGAAACATTGCATGACCAGACCTGTACGGCATGTGCGATGCCTGCAATAGTGCAGCACCCAAGCTTGTCATTGAGCATCATGCCCCAATCCGTGATGCCATTGGACCAGTCCCTGGCCGGGGGCGCCGGAGGCAGGCTGGGAGTCATATATTTGGCAAGTCTGAGAGTGCGGCTATCGGTCTTGACGGCCTTGCGGCCCAGCTTCATTTGCGACAGATCTGCCATGATAATTCTCCCTTCGAATTACGGCGTTTCGCAAAAACAGACGCGCTTGAAGAACAGCGCAAAAAGATTGATGAAAGCAGAGTAGCTCAACCGTGACGCCTGCCCCTGGAATTGCGTACACCGTGCCAAATCCAAACAGATTTGTCTACTGGATAGTGCAGAAGAGGAAAACATCGTGACATGCATCTGTCGGCATCGGTGTGCACTTCGGGCCCATTTCAGGATCAGATGCAGAGGACGGAAATACTCATCTGCTATTACTCCTCTGCGCGAACACGCCGTCAAACAGAGTGGATATGATGGTTGAGCCGGAGGTTGTTGCCTACTATGTTGCGTCTCATCTTTGGAATCATTCTTGGGCTTGTTCTGCTTCCAGTCGTCGCCTGGGCATGGCTGACCTACGGGCATCCGCCGGTGGCGGTGGCCGATGCGCTGCTGCCGTTTGAGCGGTATGTTACCGAGATTCCACTGCATGCGCGCATTGACCGTGAGATGCCGAAAGCGGTGCAGATAGAGGCCAATGAAGCGACCTTTGTTGCCGGAGCGCGTGTTTATCGCGAACAATGTGCATTTTGCCATGGACTGGCAGGCAGCTCTTCGCAGGCCGGCAAGCATATGTTTCCGGATGCGCCGCCGTTGTGGGAGAAGCATCACGGCGATGTAGTGGGCGTGAGCGATGATCCGGCGGGAGAAACGTATTGGAAGGTCGCTAACGGAATCAGGCTGACGGGCATGCCGGCTTACAAGCAGGTGCTTTCAGAGACGCAGATGTGGCAGGTAAGTGTGCTGCTGGCCAACGCTGACAAACCGCTGCCTCCGGCTGCGCTGACCCTGCTGAAAGAGCCGCTGCTACTGACTCCGACCGTAGGCGCAGCCATAACATCGACGCCCGGGCCGACACACTGATTCGAAGAATACGCGTGTGAGCCAGCGCGAATATGCCATGCTGAGTGCATGCGAATCATCCGAATGAAGCAGATTCTTCCTGTCGCTGCGGCATTGCTGCTGGCGCTTGGCCTGGCTCATCACTCATTTTCCGCACAGGTGGCGAGTCCTACTCTCGCGGGCGATGCGGCTCATCCTGCAAAGACGGCAGGATGGATGGATACGCAACTGTATTTTGGACTCGGGCCGGCGGATGCTCCAGAAAAAGGCGTGAGCGAGGCCGCGTGGCGCGACTTCCTGGATAAGGAGGTCACGACGCGCTTCCCTGCAGGGCTTAGCGTCATGGACGTCTACGGACAGTGGATGGGCAAGGGCCAGACAACTCCGGAGCGCATCCGGTCGAAGATGCTGGTGGTCGACTATCCCGGCACCGCCGAGAACGACCAGCGAATCGAGGCTATCCGCGCGGCATGGAAGCAACGGACCCGCGACCAGTCTGTGATGAAGGTAACGCGAAAGGCCGATGTTTCATTCTGAGTTTCGTAGTGTGCCCACGGAGTTTCCCGGCATAGCTACAATAGACGTATGCCGATTACCCGCCAGCAGGCTCTCGACTACTTCCACTCCGACGATCTGATTGGCCTGGGCATGGAGGCCGATGCGGTGCGCCGCCGGCTTCATCCCGAGCGCGTGGTCACCTACATCATCGATCGCAATATCAATTACACCAACTTCTGCACGGAGTATTGCACCTTCTGCGCCTTTTACCGGCCGCTGAAAGGTCCTCGCGCGAATGAAGGGTACATTCTCGACTTCGAAAAGATCTACGAGAAGATTGCTGAGACCGAAGAACTGGGCGGCACGGGTGTATTGATGCAGGGCGGCATCCATCCCGATCTGAAGATCGACTGGTTTGAACGCCTGTTTACCGGCATCAAACAGCGGTTCCCACGGATCTGGCTGCATTGCCTTTCGGCGTCTGAGATCCTGGCGATTGCTGAGTATTCCGAATTGAGCCTGCGCGACACAATTGCGCGGCTACGCGATGCAGGGCTGGATTCGATTCCAGGGGGCGGCGCGGAGATTCTGGATGACGATGTGCGTCATCGCATTGCGAGACTCAAGTGCAAGACGCAGGACTGGGTAGATGTTCATCGCACAGCGCACCAGCTTGGCATGCGAACTACGGCCACGATGATGTTCGGTGTGGGCGAGACCTTTGAGCAGCGCATCAATCACTTCGAAGTAGTGCGCAGCCTGCAGGAAGAAATGGGCGGATTCACGGCATTCATCCCGTGGAGCTTTCAACCGAACCACACAGCGCTTGGCGGGCGAGGCTGGGAAGAAGCTACTTCAGTCGAGTACCTGAAGGTGCTGGCTATCGCACGGCTGTATCTGGATAACATCGAAAACGTGCAGGCCAGCTGGGTAACGCAGGGACTCAAGGTGCTTGAGTTAGGCCTGCACTTTGGCGGCAACGATGTAGGCTCCGTGATGCTTGAGGAGAATGTTGTCAAAGCCGCAGGCACCAGCAACTGCACAACGGAAGAAGAACTGCGCCGTATCATTCGTGACGCCGGGTTCAAGCCTGTGCAGCGCGATACGCTTTATCGGACTATGTTTTTGAATTAGAAAGCATAAGGATAGCTAAGCGAAGGCGTTCATTTCTGAGCGCTTTTTTTCTTCTCTGCTTTCTCCAGTTCTTCTTCTAATACAAGCATGTGCACCAAATCACCATCTGGAAATAATCGTGTCTTGGCATCCTCGGTGAAGTAACTGTAGTGAAAGTTAGCGAAAACCCAATCAGAAGGCCTCCTCGTCAATTCGGGACGCACTTCGGTGCTTCCTTTCACCAACACGTCGCATTTTTCGCCGACAACGGAAACTCGCCTTACAACGTAAGTCTCGCTAGGGTCCTGGCTGTTGAGAAATGGATCAAAGTCAATGGCTCCTATTTCGTGCGTCCGTTCTTGCTCAGCCGATTCCCGGTTCAACAACCTTAGCAGCTGGCCACTCAATATCTGCGGCTTTTGCCTGGGGACGTCGAACCATGCTGAAACTTTATCGTCCTTCAGATGGTCGTTGATATACCAGTCATAAAAGCCCTGAACAAACTCCCTGCATGATTTCTCGGCTTCGCTCTCTACATGCGTTTGCTGCTGAGCGGAATGCGCATTCTGACCCGCTGCCTCCGATGCTCCGGAATGACTGCGGCAGGCACTGACCGTGAGCAGGATCGTCAACGACGACCCTAGAATCGCAAGCCTGCGCGGTGAGTACGAACAAAGATCTGCGGCCATTTGTTCCTCATGGTCTCACGTTTTGAGACAGGATCGCCAATCACAAAAGTCACCGAGGGCGGCAAGAGCTATCTCGATTTTTGTAGCTTATATGCTACAATCCTCTTCGTGATCGAACTCGGCCGTTATAGAGATGAGGATGGACGAGAGCCATTTACAGAGTGGCTTGTTGGGCTGCGTGATGTCATGGCGCAAGCTCGAATCCGTGCCAGGCTGCGGCAGGCTGAATCTGGAAATCTCGGAGATGCAAGGCCGGTTGGAGAAGGCGTGACTGAGTTGCGTATTCATGTCGGGGCCGGTTATCGGGTTTATTGTGGGCAGCACGGACGCTCGCTAGTCGTCCTGCTTTGTGGAGGAGACAAGAGTAGCCAACCGAAAGACATCGCTCAAGCCAAGTCACTCTGGGCGGAGTGGAAACGGAGACAAACATGAAAAAGAAGATGGTCGGTGTGGTGTCACATCACGCACGTGAAGTGGAAGAACTCCGAGCAGATCCTGAACTCGCCGTCGAGTATCTGAAGGTGTCGATGGAGTCTCTGAGCAATCCCGAGGAACGTGCAGGAGCATTGCTATCCCTTCGAGCGGTTGCGGAAGCCTACGGCGGGTTGGGCGCTGTTGCGGCGCAGGCTGGAATCAGTCGCGAGTCGCTCTATCGCTCGCTGTCGGCGAAGGGCAATCCGACGTTGAAGACACTGGTGGCAGTGCTGAATACGCTGGGGCTGCGACTTTCCGTGGAATCCAATAAGTCAGACGCGGCCTGATTCCCTCGCGCTCACTCAGCGCTGGTCAGGGTTTTCGCTGCTTTGCATTCGCCTGCGCCGCCTGCTTTGCTGATGAATTCCGGATCGATAGGGTCATCACCTCGCCCCGCATACGGCGCGACTGCGATACAGCTGCAGCCTGCTTCTTTGAGTGACACGTTCCTGAGAACATACTCGGGCGAGACAGACTTGGCCAGCATCTGCTCGGCGGTCATAGGGTGATCCGCGTCGAGATAGTACGAATCCTTGACGGAAAAGCCGAGGCCGCTGAAGGCTGGAAAGACGCCGTACTTCGTCTTAAGCCATGCGGCGATCTGTTCGTGCTTTGCGTCAAATGCCTGCTCAGCGTAGTCGAACGTAGCCGCCAGCGTAATGGGAACAGTTCCACCAGCAGGGTCGGCATAACCATGCGCGAAGCAGAAGGGTTGCAGATCAGGGTCGGGCGTACCTGAAGCCGCGTCGACGGCGCATCTGGCGGGGTCTGCATGAACATCGCGTTCAATTGCGCGGAAGAGATTGGGCCATGTGGCAAGAACAGCATCGACAGCCTCGGGATGAGCAGGCCGGCATCGCATCGCAAAGATGGTTTCGTTGTCGCCGATGACCAGGCCGGAGTAGAGTGGAAACTCTTTGAGCGGCAAAGGATGCTGGTAGAAATCCGTCGCCGTGGCAAAGGCACGGAGAGCCGTCTTTTGCGGATCCGAATCGGTGCGGGCAAGCGTGGTTATCGCACTGCCCGACTCGCAGGACTTGTCTCCCTTGCAGTCGCGATGGACGATGCGGAGAAAATCAGCGGGTACGGATTCCCGCAGATGATCTGTGACCTCGGCTGGATCATGATCCGCATTCACCTTGAGGTCAATGGATTGCTTCGGTGATTGCGCTGGAGACGGAGAGCCGCTGGCTTGAGCAGCAGCGTCGATCGAGGCCACAACTGTGAACACTGAAAACACAGCAATGGCGCGGGCGAAATGGATTGGCATTTTCATGTCTCCCGGGGCAACTGGGAGCCATGACATCACGAGGGCTGTCGGTTGTCAACGTTACGATGGCAATTAGTGCGAGGCCTTAACCGAGTCGTCCACCGTGAGCAGGCCTTGCGCGCGAATCCATGTCTCCAGTAGCATCGGCCACTGATCGAGAGCCGCTTCTCCTTTGCCGAGGCCGCTGCCATGCTTGCCTGTCGCGAAGATGTGCATCTCGATTGGGACTCCTGCTTTGATGGAGGCTTCGTAGAAGCTCAGTGCCTGCTCAACCGGAACAGTCGCGTCGTCGGTGGTGTGATAAATGAAGGTAGGCGGCGTGTCTTTGGTGACAAAGAGGTTGGGCGAGTAGGCCTTCTGCAGCTCTGCACAGCGATCCATAACATCAACCAGCTTGCAGTAGGTGAGATGCGAAGTATCGGGTGAAATAGCGCCGATCCACGGGTAGCCAAGAACAAGATAGTCAGGCCGGCTGGAGACGCGGTCGATGGGATCCTCCGCGTCAGGATTACCCGCTACGAACTGTGTCCCAGAAAGACCCGCGAGGTGGCCACCCGCAGAGAAGCCAACGACGACGATACGGTTAGGCACAATGCGATAGTCGCGGGCGCGGGCGCGCACCAGTTGCACGGCGCGGCGAGCGTCGACGAGCGGAACGGGCAGCAGGTACTTCTTGCCGAGGCGATAGCGCAGAACGAATGCGGTGAAGCCGTGAGCAGCAAACCAGTCTGCCACTTCCCTGCCCTCAAGAATCGAGGCAAGGCCCATGTAAGCTCCGCCAGGAAAGACAATGACGGCGCTGCCGTTTTCATGACCAGGCTGAGGGCGCAGCACAGACAGCGTCGGGATGTCGTCGCAGGCTGAGCCTTTGGCTTGAGGGGCGTCACCGGGCCAGAGGCGAATGGTTGAGATGCCGAGGTAAGGGTTGCTCAGGGCTGTTTCAGGACACGGACTGGCGGATGGAGCCTGCGCATGCGATGGAATGGCAGCAAATGTAAGAAGGGCAAGAGAAAGGCCGTAAAGGGCTCGCACCGATAGTCTCCAGGATGGATTGGGAATGGCTGCTTAGACCGAACGGGCGAATTATAGCCGAATGAGCTTGTGGCCCGGACAGCCATCTCCGGCTTCGGCTACAAGAGTCTCGATCAGGCTCTCTCCGTAACGTGCCAGATAGTATGCCGCGCCAACCAGCCGCTCTTGCGGAGCGCCGTGAGGATAAAGAGCGTTGGTGACAGCCTGCGCATGCTTGCCCAGCGAGGCTTCTTTTTGCAGCACGAAGTTGGCAGCCATGCGGCGCAGGCGATTCATCTGGTAACGCATTTTGCTGGCCGAGGTTTGAGCGGAGCGGCCCAGGCCCTCGTCAAGTGAGCCAAGATAACCGGTCAGCGCGGTCAGCTCCTGGTCAAGGGCGTTGCCTGCTGAGGCGAGCTGCTGCTTGCCTGCGATGGGCATGACGCGAGCGGCGAGCCGCTGGGCCAGCGACTCCTCTGTGCTGTTGAGGATTGTCTCGAAGGAGAGCTCATGGCGGTCGAGCAGCTCAGCAATGGCAGGCTCGACGAGCGTGGCCGAGAGACGCGGCAGCACCGGCGTAATATGGCTCGCACCTCCGCGTGGGATGCGCTCATAGAGCACGGCGGACTGCGCGAAGTAAGCGATCTCTGCGGGGCCGCCGATGTAGGCGGATGTGGGTAGAATCTGGTCCTGAAAGACAGGACGCAGCAGCGCTGAGGGCGAGATACGTTCCGGCTCGCTGGCGAGGATGTCGAGCAGATCGGCGGTCGAATAGGTTTGACGGCCAGCCTGCCAGATGCCTTGCGGTTCCGCAGCGTTGGCGGCGGTGCGCTTGAGCGCGAGTCGTGCGCCGGTTGCACTGTCTATAAGAAAGAGCAGGCTGCCGTGATCTGCGACGGCGACCTGAGCGTGATAGCCGGCGGCGACTATCTCCTTGTTGCGCTCGACGAGTGCTGCGTGCAGTTCGTCCGCGTTCTCAATGGCTGCCTTTAGAACCGGGGCACCGAGGCGGTGGGCTTCGCGGCCATCCGCATCGAGAACGAGCAGGCCCTGCGTGGCGAAAACCTTGCCGTAGAACTCTGCGAATGCTCCGGCAAGCGTCTGGCCGGGGCGGTACGCTGCGGCGAGCCACTCCATTGCGTCGGAGTAGCCAAGCAACTCCCATGCCTGATCAATAAGAGGCGTGATGGAGTCGTCAAGAACCAGACGCCCGACGGGAACAGCATTCGGGTCTGAGTTTTCCCATGTCAGCTTGTTCAACGAGTGCCGGGCGGGAAAGGTGACGTGGTTTACTTCCGCGAAGTCGTGATCTTCACTGGCCAGCCAAAAGACCGGCAGATGTGTGTGTCCCGCGGCGGTGGCCTGGTTTGCCAACGCGATGGCTGTGGCGGCCTTGTGCACAGTGAAGAGTGGACCACCGAAGAGGGCGACCTGCTGGCCGGTAACAACTACGTTTGCTCCCTGCAGTAGCTGTTCGTAAGCAGGTGTCAGGCTGAAGGCTGGATTTTGCGATGCGAGCAGTTGTGCCAGGTCAGCGCGGTGTGCCGGACTGTGCAGTGGCGGAGTGCGTTGCCAGCTGCGGTCGCGGGGAGCGGCGCCATACCAGGAGCGCACGGGAAATTCGCCGGCGCAATAGTCCGCAAAGATGCGCGAGAGGCCCGGCAAGGTCGTGATAGGAAAACATTCAGCGTTCAACTTGGTTTCTCGGGAGTAGATTCTCGAGGTGCAGAAAGCGTGCAACGGTTGTACTGCTGATTCAGTTTAACTGCCGAGGGCGCCGCGACTGCCTTAGGGATGCATTTGAGTGACGGTTGGATGCAGGACGATGATGGCAATCCTGCGAATTCTTATTGGACGAGCCGCGATGCAAAACAGCGGTGCAGGCTATTGGATGCAGTGGTACCGTAATTGTTGGCGGAATTGGACGTGGATCGAGGAGAGACAGGAATGACACCAGAAGAGAACCTGGAAGAGATTATGACTGGCGACGAATCTTCGAGTGAGGCCAAACCTGAGGTAGAGGCTCAGAAAAGTACCGCTCCGGCTGAGGCGGAACAACCATCTGAAGCGCCGCCACCGGCTGAAACTAGTACGGCAACCGCGCCTGTCATCGCGGTGAAGAAAGCAGCGGTGAAGAAAGCAGCGGTGAAGAAAGCAGCGTTGAAGAAAGCTGCGCCGAAGAAAGCTGCGTTGAAGAAAGCGCCCTTGAAGAAAGCTGCCACGAAGAAGGCAGCAGTAAAGAGTAAGGCTCAAACAACAAAGGCCAAATCTGCCCCGAAACCGGCCCCAAAGAAGCAGATCGCAACTGCCGCCCCAAAGAAAACGACAGTAGCTCTAAAGAGTGCGGCGAAGGCGACAGCTGTAAAGGCCAAGGTTGGCAAAGCCAAAGCAGATAAGCCCAAAGCAGACAAGCCCACGACGGCTGCGCCCAAATCCCCCGAACCCAAGGCAATCAAGCCGGCTGCAAAACCCAAGACCGCTGCCAAGTCTGAGACGGCGAAGATTCTGGAATCGAAGCTCGCGTATGAAGGCCCGCTCTTTCGCGTAATGCGAGACCACATCATCGAGCCCGGAGGCCGTGAATCATATCGCGACGTAATCCGCCATAACGGGTCTGTCGTGATTCTGGCGGTCAATCCGGGCAAGAAGAAAAAAGATCCCTGGGTCGTGATGGAGCGTCAGTACCGCCACGCCGCAGGCCAGTTTCTCTGGGAGCTGCCAGCCGGAAAGCTGGATAAAGGCGAAGGCGCGCTTGAAGGCGCCAGGCGCGAGCTGGCCGAAGAAACCGGCTACCAGGCCCAGAAATGGACGATGCTGGTGGAGTATTTTGCCAGTCCCGGTTTTCTGGGTGAATCGATGAAAGTCTTTCTGGCCGAGGGGCTTACGGCTGGCGAAGCGCATCCCGAGGATGACGAACAGATCGATTTTCGCCTGGTGAAATTTTCAGACCTGTTGGACATGGTGGAAAAAGGCAAAATCGTCGACGGAAAAACGATGATTTCCGCGCTGCTCTACGCTCGCCAGCTAGGCATAAAACGCAAGCGTTAATACCTGCCAAACCCTGAAACCGGTCGAATCCCGCGATTTGACCGGCCGGGGTTTTTTAACCACTATCGAATTTCCAGTGAAAATCCCTTCGCTTTCCACTCAACTTTTCATCCGACCTTTCCGTCATTCCCTGTAGCGGCTTTCCCAGATGTCGCCGTATCGACGAAAAGGAAGGGTGAAATCCTGTGGCTCAATATAAAGGCACAGTCAAGTGGTTCAACAACGCCAAAGGTTTTGGGTTCATTGGCCGGGAAGACGGGCCGGATGTTTTTGTACATTACTCAGCCATTCAGGTGGACGGATACAAGTCACTAAAGGAAGGAGACGAGGTCGAATTTGACATCGTCGACGGCCAGAAGGGACCCCAGGCGGACACAGTAGTCCGGGCAAAGGACACAGCTGCGTCGTCCTCTGCCGCCGCTTAACCTGATCGGCCGAATAGAGCGACTTAAGAGCTTCAGGTTGGAGGCGTGGCCAGTAGTTTGGCTACGCTTTCGATCATGCCTGGTAAATCTGCGGCTGCAGTTGTCTCGATTTTCACCGTACCGACGCACAGAAGTATTTCTGTGTGTTTCTTTCTCGTAAAAACAACGGCGTAACGCCGTTCTAAATCTTCCTGTTCCATCGCTGGCCGAGTCAACCCCGCCTCGGCGATACTGGGGCGGATGCCGTAACAGGCATGACCGCATCCGGGAGCCAATTCTCGCAATGGACAATATGACTCTGGCACGCCTGCTGGGCGAAACCGCCGACCTGCTTGAGATCAGCGGCGGCGACACCTTTCGCGTTCGCGGCTACCGTCAGGCTGCCGATGCTGCTGAACAAAGCACCGTCGACCTGGCTTCGCTTGCCAGCGACCCGCCTGCGTTGATGAAAGTTCCGGGAATCGGCAAGAGCATGGCTGCACATATCCAGGCAGCGGTGGAGACCGGGTCGATTCCTCTTCGCGACGAGTTGCTGCAGCGGTACGCAATCACCATGCTCGACTTGCTGAAGTTGCCGGGTATGGGTCCGAAAACCGTGGCCCTCCTCTGGGAGCAGGCCCAGGTCAGCAATATCGATCAGCTCTCCGAAGCGATCGACGCCGGACGCCTGAGCGGGCTGCCGCGCATGGGCGAAAAGCAGATTGAAAAGCTCCGCAAGGGCATTGAGGACTATCGCAAAAGTTCCGGCCGCTTCCGCATGGATGAGGCTGAGGAGTCGGCGGAACGAGTCACGGCCTATCTGATGGCCTATGAAGGGATCGACAGGGTCACCCCCGCAGGTTCGCTACGCCGTGGCCGGGAGACTGCGGGGGATCTCGATCTGCTGGTCACCGGGCCTGCCTGCGAGCCGGACCGCTGTCCGGACGCTGTTGCTTATGTCGCGGCTTTTCCAGGTATTCGCGACATGATCGCCAAGGGCGAAAACAAGGTCAGCTTCTACCTGCGCAACAGTCTGCAGGTAGATGTCCGGCTGCTGCCCTCAAGCTGTTATGGCGCGGCGCTGCAGTACTTTACCGGCTCCAAGATGCACAACGTGGCGCTGCGGCAGCGGGCTCTCAAAATGGGCTACACGCTGAGCGAATGGGCACTGGCTCGGCTGGACGACGAGACAACGGTGGCCGCCGAGACAGAAGAATCGATCTATGAAGCGCTGGGCATGGATTGGATCGCGCCTGAGATGCGAGAAAATCTCGGCGAGATCGAGATGGCCGTCCGCCATCGGCTGCCGAAGCTGATTGAGGAGCGGGACATTCGCGGTGACGTGCACATGCACACCATCGCTTCGGATGGGCATAACTCCATCCGCGAGATGGCAGATGCGGCGCTGGAGCGCGGCTACGAGTACATTGCCATCACCGACCACTCCAAAAATCTGTCCATGATCAACGGCCTCGACGACGCCCGCGCGCTGGAGCATGTGGCGCGGATTCGCGAAGTCGACCGGGAGATGGAGGGCCGGATCCGAGTCTTCGCCGGAATTGAGGTCGATATTCTAGGCGACGGCGCTCTGGACCTGACAGACGAAGTTCTTGCCCAGATGGATGTGGTCATCGCCAGCGTGCATACGCTCTTCAATCAGCCACGCGAGCAGATGACGGAGCGGGTGCTGCGCGCGATTGAGAACCCATATGTGCGCATCCTGGGGCACCCGACGGGCAGGATGCTTCTGCGCCGCGAACCCTATGCGATCGACCTGCAGGCGGTTCTGCGGCGCGCCGCAGAACTAGGCGTGGCGGTGGAGCACAATGCCTCTCCGGCACGGCTGGACCTGAGCGACCGCGACCTGCGCATGGCCAAAGAATTCGGCTGCAAAATCGCTGTCAATACGGACTCGCACACCATCCGCGATATGGACAAAATGCATTACGGCATTAAGCAGCTTCGCCGCGCCTGGCTTACATCCAATGATTTGTTGAACACGCAGGGGCCCGACGACTTTCTGGCTGCGCTGCGTCCAAGGCCTTAGGAGCAGTTTTCCGCTCAGCGGTCCAAAATCCGGCGAAGTCCGCCCAAAATGGGAGTAATATAGGTTCGCTATGAGCTTGTTGCAGGCAAACACCGACTCCGCCGTAACCGCTCAGGCTAGCCCGAGCGGTGAGGACTACGCCAAGGGAAGCAGCTACCTCCTGTGGACCACGCTGGCCGCCTTTGTGGTGGTCTCAGTGGGAATTGCGCTCTTTCTCCTGATCAATCACAAACCCCCGGTGGCTGCTGGTGAGGTGACACAGGTCTGGTCCCATGGCGTGCATACCATCAACACGCCCATGGATGCTAACGGCGTGCAGACTGCCGGCGAGGCCTTTGACCAGGTACTAGTCTTCGCCAAGGTTCGCGCACGCAACCAGAGCGACCAGCCTATTGTGCTGCGGGAAATGATGACCAACGTGACGCTGGACGACGGTCCACGGTCTAGCTATGCAGCGACGTCGACTGACTTTGACCGTATCTTCATCGCTTATCCTGAGCTGGCGAGCCTGCATGGCACCAAGCTGACGCGGGACACGGTCATCCAGCCCGGCGAGGTGCTGGAGGGGATGCTTATCTCATCCTTCCATTGTTCCAAGGAACAGTGGGCGGGGCGGAAAGATCTGAGCTTTTCGCTGCTCTTCAAGTTCCACCCCGACCTGGTGCTGACGCCGACTGCTCCTGTGATCGAGCAGTAGACCAGATCAATAAATAACTTCTACTGCACAGTCGGCGGAACCGGAGCTCCCTTAGGCGTGGAGATATAGCCGGAGATCTGATTCTTGGCGTTGATCGAGTTCACCACGATCTCGTAGAGCATGGGGTCTTTACCGGTGTAGAACTGCAATGGCTCGTTGACGTTGCGATCCTTTTTCTCGTACCGCTTGTCGTCGGCGTACACATTCAAGGTGAACCGGTTCTTCTTGGCATCTGATTTCTTCAGTTCGAGACTGACCGTTGAGACGGGCTTCTTGTCGCCCTTGTTCAAGGTGAACTCGTAGTAGTTACGATCGCCCTTGTGCTTGAGCAGTTCCAGTTCATCGTGATTGCGAGCGATCAGGCCGGACTGCATGCCCATGTCGCCTTTCATCGATTGCAGCTGAGTGACGGCGGTGGCGAGGTCATTCTGTGTGCGGGCGACGTCGGTTTTCACTCCGCCAACGTCAGTCTTGACGTCTGAGACAGCGCTGGAGACGGCGGTTACCTGCTGAGCAGTGGCTTTCTGTGAAGCTTCAAGGCGCCGGCTATCGGCTTGCTCGCGCGCGAGAATCTCCTGGGCGCGGGCCTCAAGCTGCTTCTGCGTCAGGCCCAGGGATTGTCCCAACTGGTCGGTGGTTACTTTGAGCCGGGCATCGGTCTCGCGCAAGTTGGCGGCCAGCTTGGCGTTCTGTTCGTTGGCCTGGCTTAGCGCAACCTCCTGGTGAGAGATGTGCGTGGAGAGAACGTAGGACCACACTAGCCCGCCGATGGCAATCAGCAGGGATGCAGCCACAACGCCAATCAGGGCTCCGGATACGGATCGGGCGGGAGGGGTATCAAATTCACTCATCAGTCAACCTTTCGTTGGCTCCGGCGTTGTCGCCGTGCTCTTAATACGTACTGCGTACACGGCTCTCGATACCCGGTTTGACGGTGGAAAAAGGCATCGGCATCCGGGTGGGATTAAGCATACTCAAATCCAGTGGTTCTAGGAAGAACAGCTTTCCGGGGATTTTCGCGTTGGGAATCCAGATAAGAATCCGAATAGGACGCCCGCGCCGCGCCCAGGTCCCACGCTGGAAGACGCGGAAGTGACAACCGTGGAATCGCTGCGCTATAAAGGGTTTTGGTCTCCTGTTCGAGATGGCATGGCGCTTTCAATCGGCCCGTCTCCTCACTGTAGACATTCAACTCATTAACGGGAGCACAGAGAAGATATGTCGACTGCGGTTGCAGGTAGAGGTCTCGAAGGCATCGTCGCCGCCAACTCGGGTATTTGCTGGATTGACGGCGAGGCGGGAATCCTCTCCTATCGCGGCATCGATATTCACGAGCTTGCCGTCCACTCCACCTTTGAAGAAACGACCTATCTGTTGTGGAATGGCCGTCTGCCTTCGGAAGCTGAGCTGACGGAGTTCACCGCCCAACTGGCGAAGTCGCGAGTGCTCGATCCGGCCATCATTACGCTGCTCAAGAGCTTCCCCGCCACCGCGACGCCGATGGAAGTGCTGCGCACGGCAGTCTCGGCCCTGAGCATGTACGACGCCGATGAGAAAGACAACCTGCATGACGCGAATGTCCGCAAGAGCTTTCGCCTGACCTCGCAGGTGGGCATGATCGTAGCCATCTACGACCGGCTGCGCAAAGGGCTGAACGTCGTTGAGCCGGACCCGGCGCTGAATCACGCGGCCAATTTTCTCTGGATGCTGAACGGCGAAAAACCCAGCGAAACCGCGTCAAAGACGCTGGATGTAGCGTTGATTCTGCACGCTGACCATGAGCTGAACGCATCGACCTTTGCAGCGCGGGTGATCGCCGCCACGCTTTCCGACATCCACTCCGCGGTGACCGGAGCCATCGGAGCCCTGAAGGGACCTCTGCACGGCGGCGCCAATGAAGCCGTAATGCGCCTGCTCTTCGAGATCGATAAACAGGGTGCCGATCCGGTTGCGTTTGTGAGCGCGATGCTGGCCGCCAAGAAGAAGATTTCCGGCTTCGGCCACCGTGTCTACAAGACAGAAGACCCCCGCGCCACCCATCTGCGGAGCATGAGCGAGCAGCTCTCGAAGGATTCAGGCGTAACGAGGTGGTACGACTGGTCCCGCCAGATCGAGCTCTACGTCAACGCGCAAAAGGGCCTGAACGCCAACGTGGACTTCTACTCCGCCTCGACCTACACCACGCTTGGCATCGATGTAGATCTCTTTACGCCGATCTTCGCCGTAAGCCGTATCGCCGGCTGGGCCGCGCACGTCATCGAACAGTTGGATGACAACCGGCTGATCCGCCCACGCGCGGAGTACATCGGGCCCGCCTATCCGGCGCCGTATGTTGCCGTCGAAGAACGCGGATAGACTTCGCTCCGAGCCCAGCGCGAAGCCTTCCTGTTCCAAGCCCGCAGCCAAAGTGTCCCTACGCGATCTTTTCTCGGCGCTTAGCATGTCCACGAGGACAAGCGGCGAGCCGGTAATCGGCGTGGCCATGTCTATTGACGGTTGAGAAGAGCCTGAAGCATGGCAACCTCAACCTTCTTTTGATCGACTAAGGACAGATCGGCTGAAGCAATATCGATTTCGACCTTATTTACTATTCCGGGAAAACGGAAGGGCGATTGGTAATCAGTGCTGACGGGTGAGGCAGAGTCCATGCCGGTGTCGAAGGTCTCGTCTGCGGAGAAGACTGCCCACTCGGTCTTGTCGACCCGGCCTTCTCCTACCTTCTTATCGTTGAGGTAGATGGTGACGAGTCCGCCTTTACCCAGACCGCCGCCATCATATTTGAAGTCAACCTTGATGACGTTCTTGCCTGGCGTGACGGATGCCGAGGAGGCGATCTTGTAGTGTTGCTGCGTATACCAGTTGTACTCGTAGGTTGGCTTTCCGTGCTTGATGTAGAGGGTCCAGCCGCCAGAGGTTCCGCCCACGGCGCATACCACTCCGTCAGGGGCGCCAGTCTTAGGAGCATCGATGGTGGCCGTGATGGTGTGCGAGGCATTCTTGGTGTTCGCCGAAGAATTCTCCGGAATGTGGGCGGCTCCGCTGTAATAGAGGAACTTAGTACGGCCTGCGATGAGGCTGGGGCGCAGGCTCACGTCGGCGCGTTCAGCGAAACGGTCGTCGAGCGGCAGCACATTATATTTTTTTGCTTCGGTCGTAAAGTCGGCCTGCAGCTCTTTCAGCTTGTCGGGATACTGTGCCGCAACGTTATTCGATTCGCTGTAATCCTTCGTCAGGTCGTATAGCTCCCAGGTGTCCTTATCGAAGTCAACGGACCCTAAAGTGACCCATGGCAAGCGACCATGGCGGCATACGGCGATCCAGCCGTCTTTATAGAGAGCGCGGTTGCCCACCATCTCGAAGTACTGGATGTGGCGTTGCTCGGCTGCGTTAGCTTCTTTGAAGCTGTAGAGCATGCTGATGCCTTCGATGGGCTTCTGCTTGACCCCGTTGACCTCGGTCGGCTGTTGAACGCCGGCGGCTTCAAGGATGGTCGGTGCGATGTCGATGACGTGATGGAACTGCATGCGCTTTCCACCGGGGTCGGAGATATGTCCAGGCCAGGAGACTACAAGAGGGTTGCGTGTGCCGCCAAAGTGGGAAGCGACCTGCTTTCCCCATTGGAAGGGTGTGTTTGCAGCCCAGGCCCAGCCTACCGGAATGTGGTTGTAGGAGTTGGGTCCTCCGATTTCGTCGATGTTTTTGAGGATGTAGGCTGGATCCTCTTCAACTCCGCCCATACTCGCGAATTCGTTGTAGGCGCCGTTGAGAGTGCCTTCCATTGAGGATCCGTTATCGCCAATTTCCCAGAGGATGAGGGTATCCTTTGTTACGTCCATTTCGTCCAGGGCGTCGAGTATGCGGCCGACCTCGTAATCCGTCTGTGCAGTGTAGGCCGCGAAGGCTTCCATCAGGCGAGCAGCGACGCGCTTGCGCTCAGGCGGGAGTGAGTCCCATGCGGGAATCTCGGCGGGGCGGGGCGTGAGCTTGGTGCCGGACGGGATGACTCCGAGTTTCAACTGGCGTTGATAGGTTTCCTCGCGATATCTATCCCAACCCTGATCGAACTGTCCTTTGAACTTGTCCATCCATTCTTTGGGCACATGATGCGGTGCGTGGGTCGCCCCGGGGGCGTAGTAGACGAAGAAGGGTCTGTCCGGCGTGACCGACTTTTGATTATGAATGTAGCTAATCGCCTCGTCGGCGAGCGAGTCGTTGAGGGTGTAGTGGCCCTCGCGGCCTCTCGGGATCTCCATCTCGACCGGAGTAGTGTCACGGTATAGCGGCGGATGCCATTGATTGGTCTCGCCTCCGATGAAGCCGTAGAAGTGCTCGAAGCCTTGAAGCGATGGCCATCGATCGAAAGGACCGGCGATGCTGGTCTCCCACGATGCAATTTGATGGTTCTTGCCGATATAAGCAGTGTTATATCCGTTCTGGCGAAGCACCTCGGGGAACATCGCAGCGGTCTTGGGGATTTGACCGGAGTAGCCGGGGTATCCGTCGGCCATCTCGGTAATGACGCCCATGCCGACAGAGTGGTGATTGCGCCCGGTAAGCAATGCAGCGCGTGTAGGCGAGCAGAGAGCAGTTGTGTGGAAACGAAGGTAGCTTATGCCGGATTTCGCGAGGCGGTCGAGGTTAGGAGTAGGCGTCTGGCCGCCAAAAGTTCCCCATTGGCCGAAACCCGAGTCGTCGATAAGGATCATCAAGACGTTTGGCGCGCCCTTAGGTGGGTTTACGACGGCGATCTTGTCAGGCCTCGAGTCTTTGTAGGTAGCCCCAATAGTGCCTTTGAATTCAGGCTGCGGTTTTGGGAGAACGGAACCATCCTGAGCCTCATTTGTCTGTGAGTTTTGTTTGCAGGAGATAACCATACTGGCAAGAGTGGTGAAAAGGAGGAATAAGACGAGTCCCGGCTTTCTCATTTTGGAATCTCCTTTGAAGAGTTCCACGCAGTCGAACGGCCTCAGATTTTATTCCGCTGTTTGGAAAAAATAGACTGCTATTCCTGACAGGGCAGATGGTTCATATACCAGAAAGCAACAGATATGCCTTCCGCCGCGCCACAGCCATCGGTTGAGGCATTTGCATCGAATTACCCTCAAAAGGCGCACAATAAAAGAACGCGGCCAATCACTTCACGCCGTCAAGGAAGACCCTCACGCACCCGTCGTCTCCAATGTCTTTTTATCGTCACTTAGGTGCACAAAACCCACACTTAAGCGCACAAAAATCGTGATTTTTATTCTGCTAAGTAATTGATATAAAAGCAATTTAGTTATCAATAATCAAAAAATGCACACCCCCTCCCCCCTCCCGGTCCACTCACCGCAAGGTGGCACAAGAGGATTTCAGGGCAAAAAACAGAGAGGGCGCCCTGTCGGCGCCCTCCGTTTTTAATTAAGCGGGCTACATACTCGACTTGCGGCTCGCTGGCGGAACGATCCCGTTCATGCGCAGGTAGACGCAGATCTGCCCGTAATGATCCATCATGTGGGCAAGGCCAAAGGCTGCCTGACCGCCACGGGTTCCGTTCTTGGTCATCACAAAGTCGTTCTCATCGGTGATGCCGGCAATGTATTTGTGCGCTACGACGAAAGACTCCTTGAGTGCCTTGATGATGTCGTCCTTGCTGGTCAGCTTGGCGATCGGATCATCTTTTGGCATCGGAACTTCAGGGTCGTGGAAAAAGTAGTAGTTCGCATCGGCGACGTGCTTTACCTGCTCGCCAAATGTACGAACACCTTTGAAATCACCGGCCGAGGCAGGAGGAGAGAAGTTGAACTTGTCGGCAGGCATCGCTTCGGCGGCGTCGACGAATTCCTTCTCCATGCCGGTAAGGAGCTTGTCGTAAGCGGCCGCGGGAGAGACGTGAGTCCCGACCGGGGGCCCCGGCGGACCTCCCTGAGCCAGGATGGAGGTGGAAGTTGCGGCCAACAGACAACAGCCTAGAAACGGGTAGCAAAGAGACGAGAGACGCATCCGATCGATCCTCCAGGGGCGGACCCTTAGACTTCAGGCCGCGCATCGACTTTATCAGGCAGCCCCATGCCATTGCCATTCGAATCGCGGGCGGGATTGGGCCTATCTGAGCCTTCCACCCCCGCTTTTCCGCCATCAACCATGGAGATAGAGCGATTCGCCCCGGCCCGCTATGCTCCAATCACAACTCTACGTACAATGAAATGATAAGGAGAACTTCGCCATGCGCCGAGTCTATATGGATGCAAACGCTACCACGCCCCTGCTGCCAGAGGTGATGGAGGCTATGCGCCCGTACTGGATGGAGCACTTCGGCAACGCCTCCTCGATTCACCAGCACGGGCAGCGCGCCCGGACTGCAGTGGACCAGGCCCGCGATGTGCTCGCGGAATTCTTCGGCTGCCATCCGGCTGAGGTCGTCTTTACCTCAGGCGGCACGGAAGGCGACAACACCGCGCTTTTCGGTCTGCTGCACCCCGGCGACCATCTGATTACCACCTCGATTGAGCACTCCGCGGTGCTGGCTGCTGCAGACCGACTGGCGCGTGACGGGGTCTCGACGACCCGGGTCGATCCGCAGCCGAATGGCCTGATCGACCCGATGGATATTCTGCGGGCGATCCGTCCCGAGACTCGCCTGATCAGCGTGATGCTGGCCAACAATGAGACAGGCGTAGTGCAGCCTGTCGAGGAGATTGGCCGCATCGCTGCGCAGACCGGCGTTTTCTTCCACATTGACGCAGTACAGGGCGCAGGCAAGGTTCCGATTGACGTCCAGAAGATCGGGTGCCATGTACTGACGATCAGCGGTCACAAGATGCATGCGCCCAAGGGCGTTGGCGCGATGTACGTCCGCAAGGGCACCCCGCTCGACCCGATGTTTGTAGGCGGGAGCCATGAGCGTCGCCGCCGTGCCGGAACAGAGAACGTGCCGGCAATCGTAGGGTTGGCCAAGGCTACCGAAGCGGCAATGCACAGTCTGGATTCCGGCGTGTTGCATCGGCTGGCCGGGTTGCGCGACCGGCTCGAAGCAGGCATCCTCGAGCAGATTCCAGGGACTGGCGTGAATGGCGCAGGGGTTCCCCGCGCCGCCAACACCACAAACATCTGGTTTGACCAGCTTGAGGGCGAGGCGCTGGTGATCGCGCTCGACCTGAAGGGAATTTCTGTTTCGGGCGGATCGGCGTGTCACTCCGGCGCTACTGAACCGTCACATGTGCTGATGGCGATGGGTCTGGACAAGACTCGCGCCCGCGCCAGCCTCCGATTCAGCCTGCTTAAGACAGCCACCGACGCTGATATCGACTATGTGCTGGATGTGCTTCCTGCGGCGGTTGAGCGGCTGCGGGAGCTTGCTCCTGCACCCGATCCGATACCCGACACAAGCGTGCCTGCGCTGGCCGAAGCGGCGGGTTAACTCATGAGCACAGCTAGCCCAGCCACCGGAACCATCGCGATTGCGATGTCAGGCGGTGTCGATTCGTCGACCGTCGCGGCCATGCTGCGTGCTGAAGGCCACGATGTCATCGGCCTGACCCTGCAGCTCTGGGACCAGAACCGCCTCGCAGGCAAGCCCGGAATGCCGACGCGTTCGACGGGCCGCTGCTGCTCGCTGGATGACGTGTATGACGCCCGCCGCGTGGCAGAGACGCTGGAGATTCCGTATTACGTCGTCAACCAGCAGGAGCGTTTCGAGCACGATGTTGTCCAGCCTTTTGTGAACGACTATCTGGCCGGGCGCACGCCGATTCCCTGCTCGCTGTGCAACAACCATCTCAAGTTTGATCAGCTTTTGCGCACCGCCCGTCAGATCGGCGCCGAGCGCATCGCGACCGGCCACTACGCCCGCAACGAATACGACCCAGCGCGCGGCCGCTGGATTCTGAAGCGTCCTGCCGACCTGGCCAAGGACCAGACCTGGTTCCTATTCGGCCTCACGCAGGAGCAGCTCGCCCACACCCTCTTCCCGCTCGGCAATCTGACCAAGCCAGAGGTGCGCGAGATTGCGAGGGAGAGCCACCTCGCGCTGGCCGATAAGCCCGACTCGCAGGAGATATGCTTCATCCCCGGCGGCAACTACAAGCAGTTCATCGCCAACTACCTTGAGGAGCAGGGCCAGCCGATGCCCGACTCATCCGGCGAGCTGGTTTCCACCGCGGGCGAGCCAATGGGCAAGCACGAGGGCATTCATAACTTCACCATCGGCCAGCGCAAGGGCCTCGGCCTGACCTCGCCGAACCCACTCTACGTTCTGCAGATTGACCGCGACAGCCGCCGTGTCACTGTCGGCGGCGAGTCTGAGCTCAACACCGCGACGCTCAACGTTCATCGCCTGAACTGGATCAGCATTCCGTCGCTGGACGCGCCGCTGCGGGTGCAGGTCAAGATACGGCACGTCCACGAGCCATCCCCGGCGCTGATCGAGCCTGAGGGAGAAGATCGAGTCCGCATCACCTTCGACGAGCCGCAGCGCGCAATCACGCCCGGCCACTCAGCGGTCTTCTACGATGGCATTGAGGTCGTCGGCGGCGGCTGGATTCTCTGATTCGTTGACTACGAAAGAGCGGAGAATCCGATGTTCGGGCTACAGGTAGCAGTTGCCGGGTTGCTGATCTGCGGCCTCGGCGCATGCGTCCCCACCGGAGTCGCGCAACAGGCTGCCAGTTCACAGCCGTTGAACGCATCGGTCTCCGATTTCGGCACTTCGTTCATCTTCGACCCCCCACCGATTTGTCCACGATGTATCGAGACTGAATTAGGCTTTCTTTCGCTTGAGGATGGCCGTTACACGCCTGCGGTCGTTACCGTTGCGCCGTTCTCAACGCATACGGATTTCAGCGTGCTGGTCAACATACTGGAATCCGAATCTTCTGACTCGCATCGCGTAACGCACTTCGGCAACCGCTTCGACTTCGTCATCCGCCAGCAGCTTGTGCAGAAGGGCGGATTTCTGTTGACCGCAGCCCCGCGGGGCACAGTCTTTGTGCGCAGCATTGATGGAGGACGCGCTGGCGCAAGCCTCGCTCCGCAGTACAGCAAGGGCAGCAATCTGATCGGCGCCAACTTCACGTGGACAGCCGCTGCCGGTGCCTCAGCCTCCAATCCCCGTTCAGACTTTGTGGACAGCTACGACTGGTTTCACACCTTCGATCATCGCGGAACCACGACCTTCCTCGGCTTCCAGCACGAGGACTCCTCTCGCCACAACACCGTCGCGACCGAGATCGGCCTCGAGCTTCCTTTTCGCAACGGACAGGTTGAGCTTGCGATGCAGCAGCTCAATCTCAATGTCGATCCGCAGTGGCAGTTTCAGGCACGCGTCATCGTGAACTGGGGCAAGGTCTTTCACCGCGAATAGAGAACGCGACGGGCAGTACAAGACGGGCAGTACAAGACGGGCAGTACAATCAGAGCGCTGGAGGAAGAGATGGCCACGCTTTCACGAATTGCGCCGGAACTCCCCGTTTCCAATCTCAATCAATCGATTGCCTACTACGAGCAGAAGCTTGGCTTTCGCCTGGTGATGCAGTTGCCGGATTATGCAATCGTCGAGCGTGATGTCGCGATTCACTTGTTTGAAGACGAAGCAAAGCGGCCCTCGCCGGTAGGCATTCACATCTTTACTAATGAGCTTGATGAACTACACGCCGAGTTGCAAAGCCGCGGCGCTCTCGTCTCCCAGGGGATCGTGCGCAAGCCGTGGGGCAATCGTGATTTTCGCGTGAAAGATGACTCTGGCAACGAGCTCAAATTCACCGAGCCAGTCGCTTCAGAAGACTAAAGCAGGCTACTGCCGCGACGCCCACGCGAGGCCGTCGGGCTCGCCGCCCGCGTCAACGTGACCCGTTATTGTGAATGTCTTCAGGTCCAGAACGGCTACGTAGTTATCAGGCCCACACGAAAGAAAAGCACGCGCTCCACCCGGTTCAATAAGGATGCCGGCTGCGCCGTGCCCGATCTTCACCCGCTTGAATTCCTTGCGCGATGCAACGTCATAAATCACAAGATCGCCGTCGCCGAGCATGGTGATAAGCGCGTATTTGCCGTCAAGCGTGAACTTGAGGCGATTGGCCCCGAATGTCTTGGCATCGATCGTTGCAACATTCTTTTTGCCGGGGATATCGATGACGGAAAGCGTGCCATCATGGGCGTTTGCTGTCCAGAGCTCGTGGCCGTCAGGTGAGACGTCGAAGCCTTCGTCGCCGGGGCCTGCCGGAACCACCGTTTGATTCCAGTCGAGACGCGGAGGACCACCAACTCCAGGCGGCGGGCCTCCAGGCGGAGGACCACCTTGCCCAGGCTGTCCACCGGGGCGCATCGGCGGCGGACGCAACTGCTGCGGAGTCTTTTCGAGAATGCTCACCGTGGCCGCATTCACATTCGTGGTGTAGATCTGCTTCAGGTCGGCCGTCACATAGAGCATGTGCGTGCGATTCTGGCCTGTGCCCATGATCCAGTCGATCTTTGCTGTAACTGGGTCATAGCTTGCAATGGCCTTCGCTCCCTCTGCGGTAAACCAGACCTTGCCACCGGCGAAGACCAGCCCGTGGGGTCCGTTCAAAGCGCCTGTGTCGATATCAGCCAGGGCCTTCTGCGCGATCAGGTCGATGACATTCAGCGCGTGGAAGGCTCCGCCTCCGTATATCGAAACATAGGCAGTCTTGCCGTCGGCCGAGGCGACGACTTCATGCGGATCCTGCCCCACTGGCGCTCTGCCGACAACCTTAAGAGTCGTAGGATCGACGATGGAGAGCATGTGATCGTGCTTGGATAAAACGAGTAGCGATTGCGCCGGCGTGGGCTGCCCCTGCAGTGCCGCGACGGCTGAAAGCGCAACCGCAAACCCTATTCCCCGGATCAGGATGGAAGACATGTCGAACCCCCGACTCATTATTGCTGTAATTGTTTGGATAGACGGGGAAATACTGGAGGTGATGACCGCTTACTCGATGATGTCGGCGTCAGGGTCCAGGCCGAAGTCGGAGTCGGCATTGGGATAGACTACTCTGCGCCTCGAAGCAGAGTGAGAGCGGGTATCTGAAACATATCGCTCCACCGCAGCTCGTATGCCCGCGATGATGCCGTTTACTTGGCGAACTGGCTTGGCTACGACCGTCTCCACGGCAGCTGCCGTCTCTTCTACTTTGTCGAGGCCACTGGTAAGCATCTCGTCGAGCCGCGCGGTCTGACGGTTGATGCGTTCCATGATCTCAGCGGCTGAAGTGCTGACGCCCTTGCCTTGTCGATGCACGAGATCAGTCAGTTCCGCGAGGCCGGTGGAGATGGTCATGATCTGGGGCGTAATGCGTTCCAGCAGTTCTCGTGTGGTGTGCACAAGAGGCACAACCGTGCCCTTCAGGTCATCAGCCACTTCGGTTACAGCCTTTATTGAGTTGGCTGCCTTCTTCAAGGCGATGTAAATCCCCAGCAGTACACAGGCCTGCAACAGGACTGCCACACCTGTCAGTCCTACAAAGATCGTCAAAAGTGTTTCGGTATGCGTGTCCATGGGTCTCGCAGGAGAAGCCGTTCGGTACGGGAAAAGCAGGACGTGCAGGGCCGGAGCCCTGCGCGTCTATGTCTGGATTCATCCGGTAGTGATCAGACTTAGGACAGCGGACCTTCGCCTGGAGTCGCCGTGGTCTCGACGTAGGCATGCTTGCCTGCCTCAACCGCAGCGGCGACCTTGACGGTCTGATCGTTGACGAAACCCTTGCCTCGATCGACAAAGTCTTCCCACTGGGCGCGGCCGCGCTCTACGACTTCCTTGCCGCGCTGCGCATATTGAGCAGCCTGGCCCTTGCCACGCTCGACTAAAACGCTGGCCTGATCTGCTACCTCGCGGGCCCGAACCCGCACATACTCCGTGCCATCCTTGGCGGTGGCTACGATGTCTTCGCGCGTCTCGCGGCCGCTCTTGGGCGCGTAGAGAATACCCACGAGTGCGCCAATTCCAAGACCTGCAAGAAACCATCCAAATGCTTGCTGATTGTCGGTTGCCATTGAAGGAAACTCCTTTCGCAATACCTGATGAATAGGACCGATAATAATCAAATCCTGTGAGCGCAGAGTGCTGGTTCCACTGAGATTACGCAAGTGTAGCGCAAAAACTCATACTTAGCTCACCCCCATTTGACGCGATGTTCCATAGTGAAGTTGCCCCATACTGTCCGCGCTGCCCGATATAGACTCGCTGATTGTGAGCTATCGTGCTCTCTTCAAGATGTAAGATGCCGCTCTGATACACTGGCAGAAACTCAGCTGGGGGTCTGTCCGTTTCTATGCGCGCCCCATCTGTAACCGTACCCCGGACGATTAGCCTTCGCAGAGGGCGGCGAAGGCACCCTGCCAGCCCATAAGATTGCAACCAGGTTTTTGGCGCAATTCCAAGCTAGTTCGGAGCGATGTGTACCTATGACACAAGGCCAACCCAAGGGTTACCTGACCATTACACTGCATGCCCACCTGCCCTACGTCGTAAATCACGGCACCTGGCCTCATGGCATGGAGTGGCTTCTGGAAGCGGCGACAGAGACGTACCTTCCGCTGCTGCGCGTTCTGGGGCGATTGAAGGCTGACGGCATTGCACTTAAAGCCAATCTGAACCTGTCGCCGATTCTGCTGGAGCAGCTTGCGCATCCTGTCTTTCAGGCAGAACTACCCGAATACCTCAATCGCAAGATTGCTGCGGCGAAGGTGGATGAAGAGCACTTCAAAGCAGCAGGCGATGAACACCTGGCCTCGACAGCCCGCTGGTGGCTGCGTTATTTCACAGAGGCTCTCGAAGATTTCACAGCGCTGGGCTCGAATATTATTGCTGGTTTCAAGAAGTTCAATGATGCAGGGATGATTGAGATCATTACCTGCGCTGCGACACATGGCTACTTCCCGTTGCTTGGTACCGATGAAAGCATTGTCGCGCAGATCAAGACGGGTGCAGCCACGCATTACAAGCATCTGGGCAAGCATCCGCGTGGCATGTGGTCGCCTGAGAGCGGCTACCGTCCCGCAGGCATGTGGCAGACACCCGTAACTCCGGCAGGCTCTGACGGCCCATGGGAGCCCTTCGATCGCATCGGTGTCGAAGAGGCAATGTACCAGGGCAGCATCGGCTACTTCTTCGTCGATACTCACCTGGTTGAAGAATCGGTTAGCTATACGCCGTATGACCTGATGCATGGTGCTGAAGGCGCGGCCGAAGAGCTGGAGTCCTCCGCTTACGTCAAGACCGTATACAAGCCTTACATAGTTGATGGACCAAAGGCGCGCGAACATCACACGCATGTCTTTCCGCGCGATCCGCGCACTGGGCTTCAAGTCTGGTCCGGCGACACGGGCTATCCCGGAGACGGCGTGTATCTCGACTTTCACAAGAAGCGCTGGCCGGGTGGACATCGTTATTGGCAGGTCACTCATTCAAAGGCCGACCTGGGGATGAAGACCTCCTACTATCCTGAACGCGCAGCAGCTCGCACCAAGGCGCACGCAGAGCACTTCGTCAGGGTGGTGGTTGAGACGCTGAGCGCGAACTTCGATCAGGGCGGGGCGCCGCCTATCCTCACCTCGCCGTTTGACGCTGAGCTCTTTGGCCACTGGTGGCATGAGGGCGCCGAGTGGCTGGAACATGTCGCCCGCGCAGCGGCCCGTGAGGACTGCCCGGTGCAGTTGATCAGCTGCGGGGAGTATCTCGACAAGTATCCACCTCCGGGCTATATCGGCATGAAGGAAGGCTCGTGGGGTCAGCACGGAAACAACTACGTTTGGCTCAATCCCGATACAAGCTGGACCTGGACGCACATCTACCCCGCTGAGGCCACGGTGCGCGAGATCGCTACAGAAGGCGCATGGAAAGATGGCGGCCTGGGCGAGCGAATCATGAAGCAGCTCTGCCGCGAACTGCTGCTGATGGAGTCCTCTGACTGGCAGTTCCTGATCACGACCGGCCCCGCGCGGGATTACGCCGAAGCCCGCTTCATGACTCAC
>Ga0206935_10036_pt1 | contig 45532 bp, 41 predicted proteins | sample Alteio_BWOrgHeat_13_FD_152924 | JGI IMG/M metagenome (GOLD analysis project Ga0206935, IMG submission 152924) | Enriched cells from forest soil in Barre Woods Harvard Forest LTER site, Petersham, Massachusetts, United States -... | ecosystem: Environmental > Terrestrial > Soil > Temperate forest >...
TGGCTCCGTCAGCTCCGCGAAGTTCCAGTTTCTGCTGGATACGGGAATGGGCAGCACAGCAACTCATTCCCTGGCCGACGAACTTCTTTCAGCGGTGTCCGTGCTCGCCCCAGGTTCGACAGAGCTGCGCCAATCCGGGCGCGAGATGGAGAAGCTGAATTTCCTTCTCAACGCGGCGCGGCAACTGAATGCGGGCGGAGCGATTACCGATATCTTCAAGGCTCTGCTGCAATTGTCCATTCAGCTCACCGGAGTGGAACGCGGATTCGTCTTTCTGCGCGAAGGCGGCGAGATGCGTCTTGCGCTGGGACTGCGCGCGGACGGCTCCATTGTTGCGGAAGACTCAACCGTATCGCGCCGAGCCATGCAGAAGGCGATTGCGAGCGAGAGGAAGTTTTCAGTCAGCGACACGCTGGCCGATAACGACGCTTCGGCGTGGGCCAGCGTGATGGCAAATTCCATCCGCTGCATTTATTGCATTCCACTGCGCAAGCAGATTTCGCCCTCGGAGCCGAACCGTCTGCTGGGCCTGCTCTATCTCGATAGCCAGATCGGCGCAGGAAGCCTGAGTGAAATCGACCACCAGGTTTTGGATACAGTTGCAATTGAAGCAGCCACGCTGCTGCACAATGCGCTGCTTGCGGAGCTGGAGTCGAAGGCGCGGCTGGCGGCGGAAGAGCTGGCCGTGGCGGCGGCAATCCATTCCAGCCTGATGTCGATTACGCTGCCCACGGTTTCCTATGCAGCGTTGCAGGCCAGGAGCATTCCTTGCCTCGCAATCGGCGGGGATTTCTTCGATGCGGTAGCGCTGGACGACTGCGTGTATGTAGCGATCGCCGATGTTTCCGGAAAGGGCGTGCCCGCGTCCATTGTGGCGGCCACACTGCAGGGCATTATTCATGCCCTGATGCTGACGGGACAGGGGCTGCCGGAAATCGCGGCGCTGGTGAACCGGTTCCTGTGTACGCGCAGAGTGGGGAAGTACGCGACCATGGTTCTGCTCAAGCTTTACCCCGACGGGGAGGCGGAGTACATCAATTGCGGTCACATTCCACCGCTGCTGGTAAGCAGTTCCGGTGGGCGGCAACTGACGGAGAGCAACCTGATCGTGGGGCTGATTGCCGATGCGAGTTATGAATCTTCACGATGCCGGCTGGCGCCAGGCGAGCGCATCCTGCTGGTCACCGACGGAATTACCGAGGCGGAAAACAGTGCGGGGGAGCAGTTCGGAGATGCTGAACTCGATCGAGTGATTCAACTGACGAGCCTGGGCGCGTTGCTGGATTGCGTGGCGAAGTTTCAGGCGCCGCATGAGGCACAGGATGACTGGACGCTGGTGGATATTCGCTATCAAGGGGATTCGGCCGGCTAGAAATATCTGAGAGCACGGCTTGTGGTGAAGGGCGCGAGCCGTTTGCCTTCTTACAAATACACGCAGGGTTTATCATCGAAGATGGTGCGCGCGGAAATGGGTGTGCCGTAGGGACGAGGCAAATGCAGGTCCTTCGGCTCCGCTGAAGAACTGAGGAACGCTTCGCTCAGGATGACGGATATTAGGTCTTGATAGAACCTCTCCACTTTGAAACAGACAGGGACACGATGCGAGCAAGAACGGCAGTAGTTCTGGGCGCCCAATGGGGCGACGAGGGCAAGGGAAAGATTGTGGACGTGCTCAGCGAGCGCTTTGCGGCTGTGGCGCGGTACGCGGGCGGGCATAACGCCGGGCACACGGTGATTATTGGCGGGCAGCGGTTTGTGTTGCAGCTGATTCCCTGCGGCGTGCTGCGGCCGGGATGCAAAGGCATCATCGGCAATGGGGTGGTGTTGGATCCGATTGCGTTTCTCAAAGAAGTGGAGAAGCTGCGCGGACTGGGCGTGGCAGTCGACGAGCAGCTTTATGTTTCCAATCGCGCACAGGTGATTTTGCCTTATCACCGCATGATTGAGCTGGCGGCAGAGAGCGCGCCGGGACGGCAGAAGATTGGGACGACCAGCCGTGGAATAGGTCCCGCGTATGAGGACAAGATGGCGCGCAGCGGGTTGCGCGTGGTGGACCTGCTGCGGCCGGAGTTGTTGAAGACGCATATCGAGGAGGCCTGCGCGGAGAAGAACGCGATTGTGCGGGCGCTGTTTGGAACGGCGACGGCGGCGCTGGACCCGGAGAAGATGTTCGAAGAGTACGCGGCGGCTGCGGAACTGGTGCGGCCGTTTGTGGCGGATACGGGGCGACTGCTGAATCAGATACTAGCCACGGGCGGCAGCGTGATGTTCGAGGGGGCGCAGGGGACGATGCTGGACATCGATCACGGGACGTATCCGTTTGTGACTTCGTCGTCGGCTACAGCGGGCGGCGCGGCTACGGGAACCGGAGTGGGGCCAACGGCGATTGGAACGGTGATTTCGGTGACCAAGGCGTATGTGACGCGGGTGGGCGGAGGACCGTTTCCAACCGAGATTCACGACGCGGCGGGCGAAGAGCTGCGGGCGCGCGGCAATGAGTACGGAGCGGTGACGGGGCGGCCGCGGCGCTGCGGTTGGCTTGACATTCCACTGCTGCGCTATTCCAACCAGGTGAACGGAGCGGAGTGGCTGGTGGTGACGAAGCTCGACGTGCTGGATACACTGAAGGAGATTCCAATTTGCGTGGCGTATGAGATTGACGGCAAAATCACGGATGAGATTCCGGCGGACGTGGATGGCCTGGAACGGATCAAGCCGGTCTATACGACTTTGAAGGGCTGGCAGGAGTCGACCGAGGGCATTACGGAGTTCGAACGGCTGCCACGGGCGGCGCAGGAATATCTGCGCTTCCAGGAGCGGGAGAGCGGCGCGCGGATCGGAATGGTTTCAACCGGGCCGGACCGGGATCAGACGATGGTGCTGCCGGAGTTTGCCGAAGCCCTGGACAGCATTCACGGATAGACTGATGCAAGCAGCCAGGTAATGGGTGGGCGAAATGTCTCGTGGAGAGGGAAAACGATTCTGATGGTAAGTTTTAACGTTCGTCTTACGTTTAACCAGGAAGATCGAGCTGACGTGACCGAGACTTTGCGTTTGCTGGCCGAGGCGTCGCGCCAGGAGCCGGGCTGCGTGAACTATGTTCCGCACCGGCTGGAAGACGATCCGGACACGGTGGTGATCTACGAACAGTACCTGGATCAGAAAGCACTGTCGGCACACCGGGCTACGGAGCACTTCAAGAAACACGCAGTGGGCGGCCTCTATCAGAAGATGCGTGAGCGGCGCGTGGAAAATCTTATTGCTCTCGTTTGATCGCGGAGTTTCGTCCAATGGGTGGGCCGATCCCGAATCCGGGGTCACTGCGGTTTTGAGCCAGTGGTAATGTGAGCCTGCAACGATACGACCTTATTCCAATTGACCGGCAGGCCTTTTCAAGACTAGTATCCGTTACGCCCATGCCTGCTGTCAGGAATAACCCCTTGAAGCCAAGATGCCGCTGGATAGCGCGCGAACTGATGCCTGCGGCGATGGCCGGGCCGATTCAGCGGCCGTTGCATCGTTCAATGCTCATCGCAATGCTTTTGCTCGCCTCGTGCGCGGGTCCAGTTGCGTTCGGCCTGCAAATGCCGAAGCCGCAGAAGCACGAGAGCCGGCGCGAGATTGACCAGCTCGAAGAAACCTGGCGCAACGCCGTGCTCAAGGCCAACACTGCGGCAATGGACGGGCTGCTGGCGGACGACTACATGGCAATTACCGCCAGCGGAACCCTGCAGACCAAAGATCAGGCGCTGGAGAGTCTGCGCAGCGGGCGGATGCACTTGACCACGCTGGATATTTCCGATCGCAAGGTCCGCTTCTACGGGACAACCGCGCTGGTGACATCGCTTGCCGAGGTGCAGGGCACCACCGGGGATGGCGATGTGTCAGGAAGCTACCGCTATACGCGTGTGTATGTGCGGGGTGCTACGGGTGCGTGGAAGATCGTGAGCTTCGAAGTGAGCAAGATTATTCGCGATCCCGGAGAGCACAACGAGCATAAATAGACGGAAGCCCGCAGCGGAATCGCGCTGAAATTCCTCGTTCGCAGCCGCACAGCCTCGTTACTTTTATCTCCTTTGCCGATTACTTGCGGACTCCGTGCGCCTTGCCGGAATGGCGGGCAAAAGCTCTGATTCTGTTATAAACACCTTCTACCAGCTAATAATTGTGCCGGATCAAGAGGGGACACAATGAAGACGAAGCAACTGGCAAGGCTGAAGGTGATTGCACTGACATTGATGTTGCCAGGTTTAGCGGGGTTGATTGTATCGGCGATGATCTCGGGTCACTACCTGGATACGATGCCCAGGTGGCCATCGCCCCAGGAACTGCGCATCGTGCCACGGAACATCCATGGAATTGTGGTGTACCAGACGGCAGCTGAAGACAGACGGCTGAACATCGTTGAGTACTCGTCCGTTGGCGTGTTTCTTGCCGGTCTTGGATTGGGATTGCTTTATCTGGAGAAGTGGGGTGCAAGACAAGCCCGCGTGGCCCGGGAAGAGGACGGTTTGACGGAGAACTACAGCTAACGCAAGCCTGAGGATCGAAAGCCGCGTTCTTCTACAATTGAACCATGCCGGAACTGCCTGAGGTGGAGACCATTGCGCGTGGGGTCAACACGCGCGTTCGCGGAGATCGCATCGTCGAAGCGTGGTTCAGCAGCTACCGGGAGCCTTTCAAGACTCCGCCAGTGAAACAGGCCAAAGGACTTGAAAACCGCACCATTCTTGCAGTGCATCGTACCGGAAAACACATCGTCTTCGAATTAGGCCCGGCGGACGGCGGCCTTTTGGACAAAGGCGAGCCGGCGGCGCAGTGGATTGTGCATCTTGGCATGACCGGGCGGCTGCTGGTGACGACTCCGGATGGGCCGGTGGCTGATCATACCCATGCGCGGCTCCGCCTCGAAAGCGGGCGCGAAATTCGCTTTGTGGATCCGCGCCGCTTTGGCCGGCTGGAGTTTCTCGACCTGCAACGTTCAACGGGGTTCAAAGGAGCAGGAACGGAGCCGTTGACGATTGGGGCTGACGGGTTTGCTGCACTGTTTCGAGGGCGCAAGCTGGCCATCAAGGCGGCTCTGCTAAACCAGAGTCTGCTGACAGGAGTGGGGAACATTTATGCGGATGAGAGCCTGTTTCGGGCGGGAATCCGACCACGGCGGCGTGCTGGCCGGCTGACGAAAGCCGAACTGGAGCGGTTGCGCCTGGGTCTGCTTGCAGTTTTGGAGCATGCGATCCGGCTGGGCGGGTCGTCGGTTTCGGACTACGTGGATGCGGATGGAGTGCGCGGTTTCTTTCAACTGGAGCATTGTGTCTACCTGCGGACCGGAGAACCATGCCGGAAATGCGGGACGCCGATTCGACGAATTTTGGTGGCGGGCCGGGGTACACATTATTGTCCGCAATGCCAGCGTTGAAGATGACGCTACTATTTTTCGGATTTTTCTCTGCGGCGAATACGAGATTTCAGAAGGCTGAGCATCCCGATTATCCGTAAGTGCATGAAACGAGGGAGAAGAAGAACGGTCCGCAAATTGCAACAGGTATGGTGCCAGTGATGTACCGGCTGCTGGAGAGAATTCCGGCCAGCCCAAAGAACAGCAGGACCCGGCAAGAGCCACCGCCAAAGAAGCGGCCCCAAGAAGGGGAAACCGGCCGGAAAGAGCCTGCGGAAGGCGTGATGGATATATCCACCGTCTTCATATGCTTGGGAGGCCAGTGACCAGCACAGGACAACGAAACGCCACTCTGCAATGAGTGGCGTTTCGTGTTTCCAGAGGCTCGGTCGGCTGGCACGGCATAGGTCAAAAAAGTGGAGTGACTCCAAAGTGCACTTGCCAGTCTGGACGCATGGCTGTAGTATCAAACTTGCCTATCAAGCGGCTGACGCAAGCCACCCAAAAGCAATTTCAGGAAGCAGTGGCGTCGCGGAGGGCCAGTTAAGGTAGCTTTTTGTCCATCAAAAAAGCGACCTGAGCAAATCGGCCTCTCCTGACGGCAACCATGAAATCGCTGGTGCGGGCAGAGCGAGCTCGCCGCCGAGCAAGGAAGTTTCGCTGCATCGCAGATTTGTTTATCAGTGGACATGCGGCGGGAAACTCCTATAGGAAGGGCATTACCAGAGGAAAGCACCGGCCATACCGAATCGATTCATCGCACCGGAGGGGGCTCTCGCGGAGTCTCTGTGCACAGGCCGGGAAAGTCGGGATTGGGCCAGTCAGAATTGGGACAGACCTGGGGAGATTGCTGCAGAATGCGCGGGGCGGAATCGCTTGAGTGCAGTTTGCCGGAGATCTTGACGTGATCAGAATTGCAGGCTGAGGAGTTCCCGTTCGCGAGTGGACCACAGGCAGGCAAAGGGGTGTTCGGCCGCAGAGTTCAAGCGGCTGAACGCAAGAACGCAATGCACCACACAGCACATTGCCAGGAAGTACACGCATGACGACAGATTCGACGCAGCCCCAGACCGAACTGGGGCCGGCACCGGCCAATGGCCAGGTGCAGTCGCAAGGGCATCGGCGCCGGCGGCGCCGCCGCAAAAACAAGAACAGCCAACAGAGCGCGCCACAAGGGCAACAGGGACAGCCGCAGGCTCAGCCGACGCAGCCTCAACCCGTGACGCAGTTGGCAGCGCCTCCGCAGCAGCAGAGGCCACCTGGCCAGAATCAGGGACATCAAGGCCAGGGGCGGAAGAAGAAGAAGTTCTTCCAGAAGGGTTCAGGCGGCGGGGCCCAGCCGGGCAACAACGGGTCTCAAAATGGATTGAGCCACCAGCCCGGAAATACACAGGGCGGCTCGCAGGGCAAGCGCAAAGGCAAACAGCGCGGGCCACGCGAGTTTGTTGGCCCCATGGACCACAGCTACCGCGCCGTGAACGGCAACGTTGCGGACGGCCCTCCATCGACGATTCAGATCACCAGCAGCAACGGCCACAGTGGCCATGGCGGCGGCTACTATCAGGAAGCGTATGCGGCGCCTGCCGCTCTGGTCCGTCAAGACGCGCCGACGCGCATCTTCTGCTTCATTGAAGATCTGTTTTTTCAGGCCAAGATCAACGAAACATCAAAGAAGCTGGGCGTAAAGGTGGAGTTCGTCAAGAACGACAAGGAGTCCGTGGCCAGGCTGACTGATCTGGCTGAGGGCGACCGGCCGACTCTGATGGTGTTTGACTTGAACAACCTGAACGCCAAGCCGATGACCCTGATTCCGAAGTTCAAGACGAAATTCAAGAAGGCAACTTCGATCGTGGGCTTCCTGAACCATCTGCAAGGTGATTTGAAGTTGAAAGCGATCGAAGCGGGATGCGATACAGTGATGCCGCGGTCTGCATTCTCGCAGACGTTGCCGAATCTTCTGCGGAGATATGGCATAGAGGACGAAGAAGACAACTATCCGCAGCCGGTGTGAGAAAACAGGGAATAGGGACCAGGGAACAGGGAATAGAAAAGCGTTGCTGACCGGTTGACCCGTTGGCTTCGTGTGGATACGTTTGGACCTTGCCGAGAGAATTAGTGGTCGGCTTTTACTGCACTATTCAAGCTTGCGGCGAGTTTGCTGCTGCTTTTTCCTTCAGATGACGACGGTTGTATCGACTGTGAAGGAAATGAGCGGCCGATAAATGAGCGAATCTTTCAAAGACCTCGTGGTGTGGCAGCGAGCAGTCCAGATGAGTCTGGAAATCTATAAACTTACATCTGCCTTCCCTGGGTCGGAGCGGTTCGGACTCACCAATCAGTTGCGCCGCGCTTCCGTCTCGGTTGCCAGCAATATCGCTGAGGGTTACGGCAAATCCTCACGGGGCGAATACTTGTCGTTTCTCGGCCACGCGAGAGGCTCAAACGGCGAAATCCAGACTCAACTTATCATTTCGCAAGGCCTGGGATTCGGTTCGCAAGATTCTCTATTCCGTGCCGAATCCCTCTCGAACGAAGTTGGCCGCATGCTTGTCGCGATGATGAACAAGTTGAAGCGCCAGGCACGGTTTTCTATTCCCTATTCCCTGCCTTTTCATCCCGGTGGCCAGGTCATTTGGCGTCCGCCCAGCAGATGCAGGTGGAGATGATCGACGGTCTGGCCGCCGTCTTCGGCCGTGTTGATGACGATTCGGTAACCGTTGGCTAGTCCCTGCTTGCGGGCAATCTCCGCCGCTGCCCACAGCAAATGACCGAGCAGCGCCTGCTTGCTTTGGTCGGTCTCGTGCATCGATGGGATGTGCTCGCGGGGGATGATGAGAATGTGCACCGGGGCTTTGGGGCCGATGTCGGCGAAGGCGTAGACCTGCTCATCCTGGAAGACGGGCGTGGAGGGAATTTCGCCTTCGATAATTCTGCAGAAGAGACAGCTCATGACGACCCCAGTTTAGCGGATGGATACGAACAGTTGGAAGCGCAGCCAAAATAGATGGGGCGCGCCATAGATTTGTCAGGCGGTCTCACGCTTTAGCGGCCGGCTTCCATAGGCTGACAATGTTGCCTTCGAGGTCGGCGAACCAGGCAAAAGTTCCTGATGGTATGGGGACGGGTGGGACGATGGTTTTTCCCCCCGCAGCTTCGACTTGCTTCAACGATGCAGCCACGTCGTCGGTCTCTATGTAGAAGTGGGTGAACTGATGCGGCGCGTGGCCGAGTGCGGCAATGTGTCCGGGGATGCCCGCGGTTGAGCCGGTGTCGATCATGCCCATGGGGCCGGAGTCGATCTTCCAGCCGAAGACGCTGCTGTAGAACGCACTGGTTTTTTCCTTGTCCTCGCAACCAATTTCGAAATGAACAACCGGATGAGCCATAAGCGACTCCTTTCGATGGGGATTGGACCAGTATGAGGTTGCGGGGCGGTGGGGTCAACGGGGAAATGGCCTGGAAATTTTTGCGGGCTGATGAATTTTTCCCTTGACATAATGTATTAGTCTTATAGTACATTGAATTCGTAATGAGTGCTCCGCCCAAATCGAATGGATTTCGCTTCATGCTGGACCTGCACAGCGGGACGCCGGTTTACCGGCAGATTATGGACCAGGTGCGCGGCGGAATTGCATCCGGTGCGCTGGCAGCGGGCGATCAACTGCCGACGGTGCGGCAACTGGCGGTCGATCTTGAGATCAATCCGAACACTGTGGTGCGGGCATATCGCGAATTGGAATTTGGCGGATTGCTGGAGACGCACCAAGGCACGGGCACATTTATCAGCACGCAGAAGATGAAGCGGTCGGATGCCGAACGGGATCGCCAGTTGATGCAGATTGTAGGCGATTGCGTGGCGCGCGCAGGGGCTGCGGGATTCACGGTGCATGAACTGATTGAGGCGTTGCGCGGACTCTCTCAAGAGCCGGCGCGGAGGAGATGAGAGATGAGATCGAAAGTTGACTTTGTTCCGCCGAATCGCGTTGCGGTGACGGCGTTTGTGATTTGCATTGGCGCGGGATTCATCGTGAGCGCGCTGACGAAGAACGGAGTGCCGCTGATTGTGGGTGGATTGATTGGCGTGTATCTTCTGTTTGCGATCAAGGTGGTGCAGCAATGGGAAAAGGTGGCGCTGCTGCGGCTGGGGCGCTACGTGGGCTTGCGCGGGCCGGGTTGGTTTCACGTGGTTCCGGTGTTTGAAACGATCAGCCACTATATCGATCAGCGGGTCCGCGTTCATAGCGTGACGGCGGAGTCGACGCTTACGCGCGATACGGTGCCGGTGAATGTGGATGCAAATATGTTCTGGATGGTGTGGAACGCAGAGAAGGCGATTCTCGAAGTGGAGAACTTCATGGATGCCGTGAATATGAGCGCGCAGACTGCTCTCCGTGAGTCCATCGGCCGCCACGAACTGGCGCAAATGGTTACCGAGCGCGAGATGATGGGGCGCGAACTGCAGCGCATTCTCGACGAGAAAACCAATCCCTGGGGCATCACCGTGCAGTCGGTTGAGATTCGCGACGTGCGCATTCCACCGAACCTTGAAGACGCCATGTCACAGGAGGCGCAGGCAGAGCGCGAACGGCGGGCGCGCGTGATTCTGGGGGCGGCAGAGGTGCAGGTGTCCGATCAATTTGCGCAGGCGTCGCGCGTCTATAGCGAGAATCCGGGCGCGCTGCATCTGCGCGCGATGAACATGCTGTATGAGGCGATCAAGGAACGCGGCTCGATGGTGATTGTGCCTTCGTCGGCGGTGGAGACGATGGGTCTGGGTGGAACGCTGGCAACGGCAGCAATTGGGAAACAGCAGGGCTGAGGCCCGCACAGGAGGGAAATATGAGGAGCAAAGCGATCTTGGTGTGCATTGCGATGACGATGACTGCAACTGCCGGCTGGACGCAGGCAAGTAGCGCCGTGAGTGCGAATATGGCCGCGGTTGAAGGCGTATGGCGTTGCGATATGCATGGCCTGCCGGCAATGACGTTGACGGTGACGGATGAAGGTGGAAGCTTGACCGGAGCTGTGCTGTTTTATCTGCATCGGCGGGAGCCGGGAAAGGCGGAGACTGCTACGCCCGGAGTTCCAGAACCGCTGTTTAATCCGAAGTTCGATGGCAATACGCTGACGTTTCAGGTGAGCCACCGGCGAGCGCATCCGCCGGGTTCGCTGAACGATGAGCCAGTGAAATTCGCGCTGAAGCTTGATGAAGCCGGCAAGGCTGAGTTCGTGAACGAGGACGAGCACGATCCCAATGCGCCGAGGTACTTCCTGGTGAAAAGCGCGTACTAACTGGTGTGATCGAGGATGATCTTCCAGCCTTGCGGGCCTTTGCGCCAGACCAGCGAAAAGATGCCGTCGTCTTTTTTGGCGTCGCCGTGGGCGGTGCGGTCGAGGTGGAAGGCGCCGGTGACTATGGCATATTCGACTGCGCCCGATGAGGTTGGCAGCAGGCGGACATCCAGGTTGCTGAAGGTGAGCGTGCCCATCTGCTCTTTTGTGGAATAGGCCTTGGTGTAGCGATCGAGGATGGGGGCGTAGCCCTTGCGAAGCGTGGCGCCGATGAAGGTGGTGTCGGGGGAGTTCTCGTAGGCCTGCATGAAGGCGGGAATGTCGGCGCGGTTCCAGGCTTCGACCTGAGCGGCGATGGCGGCGCGGATGGCGGCTTCGCCGGTCACCACCTGCGGTGGGGCAGACGGCGCTTGCGCGCCCAGGGCTTGGGCAAGGGCCAGCGAAGCTGCCGGGACCAGCATCAAGGCCAGGCAAATAAAGATTCTTCTCATCGGGACATCCTCCGGAAATTAACCGACCAATTTCAGATTGGAACTATGTTTCGTTTTGCAACAAGGGTGCAGCAAGTTCATTAAAAGTGATCAGTTCTGCTCGTTTGGTTTGTTTGATGGTGAGCAAAATATTAGCTATTGAACGGATAAATGGCAACCGAAAGGAGGATCGAGGATATGCATGACACCAGGCAGTCGCTTGCAGCTGAGGCTCACACTCACGCGGCCTATGAGCATTGGGTAGCCGATTACCAGTTGAAAAAGGGCGAACAGGAAGCCGCCCAGGAATTCGCCAGAAGGGCGTTCGAACATTCGACTGAAGCCGCCATTCTCTCGGAGGAAGCTTTTCGGCGAGGATCTACGGAGTTGGGCGAGGCGTCGTCGTCGCAGGGCGCGGCCGGCAAAGCGCGCGATTCAATTGCGGTTGTGAAATACGATACCAAGCACGCGCTTGCAGCCGAACTGCACACGAATGCGGCCTACGAGCATTGGGTGGCTCATTATCGGCTGAAAAAAGGCGATGACAAGCTGGCTAAGGATTATGCAAAAAGAGCGTTCGAACGGTCGAGGCGGGCCGCCGCGCTTTCGATAGAGGCTTTGCAGGAAGAGCCGAGTGACGAAGGAGTATTGAGCGTGGCGGCGGATTAGAGGATTCTCTTCGACTTCTATTCGGGGAGTTTCTCTTTTGCCCTACAATTGCAGCATGACCGCTGCGGCTGCTTCTCCAACCTTTCGCATTGTGCATACGGTCTGCTCGCATGACTGCCCGGACTCCTGTGGAGTTCTTGTCACTGTCGATGGTGATGGCCGTGCCGTGAAGGTTGCGGGTGATCCAGCGCATCCGGTTACACAGGGATTTCTTTGTGGCAAGGTGGCCAAATACCTGGACCGGGTTTATGCGCCGTCAAGAATCCTGTATCCGCTGAAACGAAAGGCCGGCGTGGCGAAAGGGCCGCTTGAGCGGGGTCGCGAACATGAAGCCTTTGAGCAAGTGAGCTGGGATGAGGCGCTGGATGCGATTGCGGCGCGGCTCAAAAGCGTGGCGGCGGAGTTTGGGCCGGAGTCGATTTTGCCTTACAGCTATGCCGGAACGATTGGCGTGCTTGGGTTTGGGTCGATGGACCGGCGCTTTTTTCATCGACTGGGGGCGAGCCAGCTTGACCGGACCATCTGCTCGGAGGCGGGCGGCGAGGCCTGGAAGCTGGTGTACGGGAAGAAGCTGGGGACGCCAACGGAGGACTTCCGGCTGGCAAAGCTGATTCTTGCGTGGGGCGCGAATATTCATGGGAACAATGTGCATCTGTGGCCCATGGTGGAGCAGGCGCGGAGGAATGGCGCGCGGCTGATCGTGATCGATCCGTATCGCACGCGGACAGCGGCGCTGGCGGATTGGCATATTGCCATCAGGCCAGGAACGGATGGGGCGCTGGCGCTGGGAATGATGCGCGTGATTTTGAATGAAGGCCTGGAAGATCGCGAATACATAAACGAAATGACGCATGGGTTTGAGCAGCTGGCCGAGCGGGCGCAGGAATACACGCCGGAGCGGGTGGCGGCCTGGACGGGAATGAAGGCGGCGGAGGTTGAGAGCCTGGCGAGGGAGTATGCGGGGACTCGGCCGGCGGCTCTGCGGCTGAATTATGGAGTGCAGCGGGCGGAGAATGGCGGAACGGCGGTGCGTGCGATCGTGATGCTGCCGGCGCTGACGGGGGCATGGAAGTATCGCGGCGGGGGCGCGCAGCTTTCGACTTCGGGGGCGTTCGAATGGGATGAGAATGCTGTGAGGCGGCCGGACCTGGCGATGGCTTCGCCGCTAAAGAGGCTGGCGCGGACGGTGAATATGTGCGCTCTGGGCGAGGCGCTGGACGCGCGGGGAATAGGGAACAGGGAACAGGGAATAGTCGGTGCTGAGCAGAGGGATGGGGTTGAGGCTTCTTACAGCACGCCGGGGGTTCAGGCGCTGTTTGTTTACAACTCGAATCCGGGGGCGGTGGCGCCGAACCAGAATGCGGTGAAGCGGGGGTTGGCGCGGGCGGATCTTTTTACGGTGGTGCACGATCTGTTTTTTAATGACACGACGGATTATGCGGACTACATTTTGCCGGCAACTACGTTTCTGGAGCATACGGATGTGCAGGGGGCATATGGGCACTATTTTGTGCAGCTCTCGCAGAAGGCGATTGATCCGCCGGGTGAAGCACGGCCGAATGTGTGGCTGTTTGGCGAGTTGGCACGGCGGATGGGATTCGAAGAGGAGTGCTTCCGGGATTCAGAAATGGATTTGATTCGGCAGGCGTTGGCGATCGGGGAGGATGGGCACTCGACGCGGCCACAGATGGAGCACATTACGCTGGAGGATTTGAAGGAACAAGGGCATGTTCCGCTAGGCTTTCATCGCGATCCGGAGGGCAGGCCGTTTCAGCCGTACGTTTCGGGAACAGTGCCGACGCAGTCGGGAAAGGTTGAGTTTTATTCAGAGAAGCTGGCGGCGCGGGGGCTGGATCCTTTGCCTGGATTTGTGCCGGCGACTGAATCGCGGTTTGGGGAGCTGGCGAAGCGCTTTCCGCTGGAGTTTTTGAGCAGGAAAGCGGACAACTACATGAACTCGACATTCGCCAACCTGGATGGGCACCGCAAAATGGAAGCGCGGACGAGCCAGCGGCTGGAGATGCATCCTGCAGACGCGGCTGCGCGCGGGATTTCGGATGGCGATGCCGTTCGGATCTGGAATGATCGGGGTTCTTTGAGGCTGACCGCGCTGATGAATGCCAGTCTGCCGGCGGGGGTGGTGGCGGGAAAACTGGACTGGGGCAAGCTGAGCGCGGACGGGGAGAACGTGAACGCATTGACCAGCGAACGGCTCACGGATATTGGGGCCGGGGCTACGTTTTATTCGACGCTGGTGGAAGTGGACAAAACAGGGAGCAGGGAATAGGGATTAAGACTCGGAATACCCAACATGAGTTGACATTCATTTTGGTTTTTATTCTTGAGAACTGGGACAGATATTGAATTTTTAGCTGTTTCGCTCTCCGCGTCTTTTTTGCCGGGCCGCACGCCGAGCCTCTTCGCTGCGCCGGTCCACCTGCTCAAACAAGTGGCTCATCACGCCGACAAGTGCTGCCGCCAGAGCGAGCAGCAGCAGAAATACCGCCACCATGCGCCACAGTGAACCGTTGGCCGGCAGACCTGGCTGAAAGCTCGAAGGCACGAGCGACATCCCTGCCGAAATGAGCGCGAACAGGCCGAGCGAGCCAGCCAGAATGTAGAAGTTGCGCGACATAATTGGGAGAGCCCGAAGAACCTGATGCGATTTTACGCGGAATGGACTGGATCATCCTAAGAGCGCGCTGCTCTCCATCGGCACAACCCCGGCGCGCGCAAACTCCGCCTCCATCTTCTCGACGGACCGATCAAGATCGATGGCCCGGCAAGCATCGCGCAGTACGATTGCCTCAAACCCCAGCCGTTTGGCATCGAGCGCCGAGTAGCCCACGCAAAAGTCGTATGCCAGGCCGGCCACAAACACGCGCTTGAGGCCCCGCTCGCGCAAATAGCCACCCAGACCGGTCGGCGTCGTGCGGTCATTCTCAAAGAAGGCCGAATACGAATCGATCTCTTTCCGAAACCCCTTGCGCAAGATCAACTCTGCGCGCGCGAGGCCCAGCGCCGGATGAAACTCCGCGCCTCGCGTCCCCTGCACGCAATGATCGGGCCAAAGTGTCTGCATTCCGCAGGTAATTTCAATCTGCTCGAATGGATTCTTCCCCGGATGGGCGGATGCAAACGAAGAGTGCCCTGGAGTGTGCCAATCCTGGGTGAGCACGATGTGATCGAATTTAACTGAAAGGTTATGAATGGGATCGATCACGGTATCGCCATCCGCGACAGCCAGCGCGCCGCCGGGGCAAAAGTCGTTTTGCACGTCGATAACGATCAGTACGTCGCCCTCAGCGATCAGCATGAACCCTCCTTCTCCCAGTGTGCGGCGCCTTACTTCTTCACGCCTGTCCCGTCGAGGCGCAGAAAGCGCGCTGCGTTGTTATAGAGGATGTCGCGCTTCTGCTCCGCTGACAGATAGTCCGCATTCTGGATCAGGCTGATCGAATAAGCCATCAGCTTGGGCCACTCCATTTGATCCGTGCCAAACATCACACGGTCCTCGAATCCGGCGTCCACGAGGCGCTCAATGTAGCGATTCACTTCCTTGATCGGATAGCTCCAGATCAGGCCTGCGACATCGACATACACATGAGAATTGGCCTGCAAAAGCGTCAGCATGTTGTCGATCATCGGATACCCGGCGTGCATCACCTGCACGCGCAATTTGGGATGGCGCGCCAGCAGATCCTCCAGCAGCAGCGGGTTGCCCATCGAGCCGCGATACTTCGGCGAGTTGACGTTGGCGCGGCCCGACCCGCCCGTGCCCATGTGGATGGCGATGGGAATGTCGAGTTCTTCCGCGAGGGCGAAGTATTTGTCGACAGACGGGTCGCTTGGCGAAATGCCCTCGTATTGCAAACCAATTTCGCCCATCACTTTGAAGCCGCCGGAGGTGAAGTCCTTGCGCAGCTCCTCTACAGGCACCCGCGCACCGAGGGTTTCGCCGTCGGCAAATGAGGTGCCGGGAATCACGCGGTCCGGCGCAGCGTCGCGCCATTTCTGCACGCTTTTGGGATCGCCGAAGACAACTGCCGTCACGTTGAGCCGCTTCATCTCCGCCACCACGTCTTTCAGATATTCGCCTTTGGCCGCGGGATAGAGCTTGGGAGTGCACTCCTCCTGAGCCCAGCCGATGTCGCTTTGCTTCGTTGCCGGATCGGAAGCAATGAACTTGGATGCGTTGGGGCAGGTGGGCCCGCCCGGCCACGATTCCTCGATCGCGTGCACATGAACGTCGATGACAGGAGGCACCGTATCGGTGGTGTTCTGAGCGAGTGCTGGGCCCAATGCAGCGGCGAACGGGAACGCGAAGATGACAGAGAAGAGAATTTTCCTGGAGTGAAGGTACATGGGCAGTCTCCTGTGCAAACCATCCTAATTCGTTGTCCTGGGAATCACGTCGATAAGTGAAAATCGAGTTGAATGCGCGTGCGAGAACGCGTCGATTGCCGGACAGAGGGTGTTTAAAGGATCGTCATGCAGTTCCGCCTTGTTCGAAGAACGCCTCTACATCCGTGATCGTTGCTGTCATGCGGTAGGGTGGCAAGCTGGCCAGGAATGTCTGGCCGTAGCGCTGGCGGCGGACGCGGGGGTCGAGGAGCACCAGGACGCCGCGATCTTCTAACGAGCGGATGAGGCGGCCGAAGCCTTGCTTTAGCGTGAGTACCGCGGCGGGCACCTGGTAGTCGAAGAAGGGCTTGCCGCCGGCTTCTTCGATGGCTTTCATGCGGGCTGCGACGACCGGATCACTGGGTACGGCGAAGGGAAGCTTGTCGATGATTACGCAACTGAGTGCCTCGCCTTGCACGTCTACTCCCTGCCAGAAGCTGGACGTGCCAAAGAGGACCGCGTTGGGCGTATCGCGAAACTGCTCCAGGAGGGCTTTGCGCGGCGCAGTGCCGTGCAGCAGGAGCGGGAAATCGAGGACCGGCAGCAGGCGCTCGTAGAGATCGCGCATCTGGCTGTAGCTGGTGAACAGGCAGAAAGCTCTTCCGCGCGTGATCTCGAGTACCCGCCGGATGCACTCTGCGGCTGCTTCGGGAAAGTCGGGCTCGCGCGGATCGGGCATGTTCGGCGGCAGATAGAGCAGCGCCTGCTTGTCGTAGCGGAAGTGCGAGGGGACGACGAGTTCGCGTGCCTCGCTCAGGCCCAGCCGTTTGCGCATGTGCTCGAATCCGCCTTGCACCGTGAGCGTGGCTGAGGTCAGCACGACGGTGGGAATTTGATCGAACACCATCTCATGCAGCAGTTCGGAAACATCGATGGGCGTGGCCTGCAAGAAAGTGTGGCGGGCCTGCGACCGGAACGCGCCCCTCGGCGCAGAAGAAGACGACCGCTCCGAGCCTCCTCCAACGATGCGGCGCTCCATCCAATAGACCATGTTGCTGGCGTTTGATTCGAGCAGAAACTCAAGCTCGGTGCGCAGGCGAGCAACGCGCTTGCGCAGGCCCGGCGCCTCGTCCACGCCGGTCAAGCCCTCCATATCCGCCTCGAGGAGCTTGAGCGTGGCGCGCACGGCCATGTATAGATCGCCGGAGGTTTCCAGAAACTCCTCGCGACCCACAAAGGGCTGCCGTCCGTCGCCGGCGATGGGCAATCCGGCAAAAAACATGCGCGCCCGCTCGCGCAGTTGCTGCGTGGTTGCGGGCATGCGCTCCGCGCCCTCCTTGCCGCGCAGCATCGCATCGGTGTCACGCGCCAACTCTTCAAAGCGCACGTTGCTTACGGAGAGGCCGAAGTAATTCGACGCTACCTCTTCGAGTTCATGCGCCTCATCAAAGATCACTGCCGCTGCTTCGGGCAGGATCCCCGCATCGGGCGCGCCGGCGGCCTGCTGACGGACGGAAAGATCGGCAAAGAATAAATGGTGGTTGACGATGATGATGTCGGACTCAAGCGCGCGGCGGCGCATCTCGGTGATGAAGCAGCGCCGGTAATCCGGACAGGTCGAGCCGAGGCAGGCGTCGGTGCGCGCATCCAGCTTGTTCCACAGTGGGCTCGACTCCGGCATTCCGGAAAGTTCGGCTCGATCGCCGGTCTCGGTGGTCTGCTCCCACTCGGAGATCTGCTTGTACTGATCGATTTCTTCAAGGCCGGACAAAATAGGCTGATCGCGCAGCGTGACCAGCTTGTGGCGGCAAAGGTAGTTGGCGCGGCCCTTCATGTAGCAGACGCGCAGAGGGCCGAGCAGGGTCTCGAGGAAAGGCACATCGCGAAAGAAGAGCTGATCCTGAAGAGCCTTGGTGCCTGTGGAGATAATGACCCGTTGCCCCGTGCGGAGGGCAGGAAGCAGGTAGGCCAGCGTTTTGCCGGTGCCGGTGCCTGCTTCCACAATCAGGTGGCGCCGCTCGGCCAGCGCTCGCTCGACGGCCTTGGCCATCTCCAACTGGCCGGGCCGGTACTCATAAGGAAGCGACGAGCCGGCCAGGATTCCACCCGGCGCAAAAAACTCATGCAGCGTCGGCAAAGCGCGGGTTATGGTTTCGCTGGTGGCCATGAGACTCACTCACCATCATAGTGAGCGGGCCTGTTGCCACGTCCGGGCAGCCTCAGCCACCAATGTCAGCTCCCGCTCAACCAAAGTCTGAATCGCGCCCTGCGCTGGCCGTGTGATACTCCACATCGACCTGAGTCTGGCTGTTCGTGGCGTTCATCCATTTGCCAATCAACGAAGCCTCTTCAGGACTGGCGGCGCCGTCAATGCCCCCGTCGCTCCTCAACAGTTTTTTGCGAACGTCTGCCGCTCGTTGCGCCGCCGTTGCCTTCTCCGCCGCGGCAGAGTAAGGATTGATCGGATTGAGATTTGTTTGGTTACCGTGGGTACGCATGTGGACATCCTTGGCACAATCAAGGCAGATTTATGGCCATGCGCGGTGCGCAGCGATAAAATACGTCTCATTTTGCCCACATTTGACCCCTGCCGGATGCGCGGGCACTGGAATTGCTGCACCTCAGCTTCCTTGCGCCCCCTGAAGTGCTCCCTCCAAATTGACCTGCCAAAGTGGACTAAGTACACTTAGTCCATGCCTTACACGGTCCACCAGGCGAAAACTCACTTCTCGCGGCTGCTGAAGGAAGCAGAAGCCGGACAGGAGGTGGTTGTGATGCGCGGCAAGAAACCGGTGGCAAAGATTGTCTCTATTCAGCTGGGCGCGCCGAAACGCCGAATCCCCGGCGGCTTTGAGGGTCTCGTTGTTGCGGACGACAGTGCGTTTGATCCGTTTACGGATGAGGAGCTGGCTGAATATGGATTTGGGTTTATGTTGAACGGAGAATTGAGCGGGAAAATAGAGGGGCAGGACTCTCCGCGGAGCAAACGGGCGGAATGAAATACCTTCTCGATACGCATACATACCTGTGGTACCGCAGTTCTCCCAAGGCATTGCCCAGGTCCATCCTTCGCCTGTTGACCGACACTTCGCATGAGATTCTGATTTCTATTGCGACACCATGGGAGCTGGCCATCAAAACCGGGATAGGAAAGCTGAATGCCGCGGCGCTCCTGGTGGATTTTGAGGGCCGCGAAACCGCCGCGGGTTTTGTGTTTGCGCAAATCACGGCGACGCAGGCCATTCGTTCAGGATTGTTGCCGCATCATCACAAGGACCCATTCGACCGATTGCTGGCAGCGCAGGCGCTGGATTTGCGCATTCCAATTGTCAGCCCCGATCGGGTCTTCGATTTATACGCCGTAAACCGCATTTGGGCATGAAGCGCGCCACGAATCCTAGTGCGGTGCATCGACGCACCTGAGAGGGTGTGAACTGACTGGAGACAAGTTTTGGCGAAGTACCGCAAATCGGGATCTACCACTGTCGCAGCCGCCCAGGCGCTGCCGCTGGTGGCCATCGTCGGGCGGCCCAATGTGGGCAAATCCACGCTGTTCAATCGGCTCACGGGCAGCCGACGCTCCATTGTGGGTGACGAACCGGGCATTACGCGCGACCGCATCTACGGCGAATACGACTGGGCCGGCCGCCAGTTCCGCATCGTCGACACGGGCGGTATTGTGCCGGACGATCCCGAGCTCATTCCGACAGAAATCTACGCCCAGGCTAAAGTTGCTCTCAAGGAAGCCGACGCTCTCATCCTCGTGATCGACGCGCGCACTGAGTTGGCAAGCCCGGACTACGATCTGGTGAAGCTGCTCATCCGTGGCGGCAAGCCCGTCTTCCTGGCTGTCAACAAGGTGGAAGGCGACGCCATGGCTGCCGAAGCTGAAAACTTCCGCAGCCTCGGCCTGCGCAATGTCTATCCCATCAGCTCCGAGCACGGCCTTGGCATCGGCGACCTGCTCGACGCCATCAACGCGGCCATCCCTGCGCCGCTTGAAACCGCCGAGCAGGCCGAGACGAAGGCAGTCCAGACCGCACAGGCCGAAGCAGACCTGCAGGCCGAGGAGGACGAAATCTATGAAGGCGGACCGAACTCGCCCGATCCCGAAGGCGCCGGCTCCTTTCCCGCCCAGGATCTCGAGGAACATTCGCCGAGCGCTCAGCTACACCGCGGCCATGGCGAGTTTGAGCAGCACGAAACTTCCATCGCAATTATCGGCCGTCCCAATGTGGGCAAGTCGACGCTGCTCAATGCGCTTACCGGCACCACGCGCGCCATCGTCTCGCCCATCGCCGGAACGACTCGCGATGCCGTGGACGAGGTGGTTGAGTTTGAAGGCGCGCAGTTCCGCTTTGTTGACACGGCCGGCATTCGCCGCAAGGGCAAGACGCATCTGATGGCTGAGAAGCTTTCGGTCATCATGGCCCGCCGCCATCTTGAAGCCGCGGATGTCGCGTTGCTCGTGCTCGATGCGACTGAAGGGGTGACGGGAGCGGACGCCACTATCGGCGGATATGCGCACGAGTCCGGCCGCTCCGTCATCATCGTCGTAAACAAGTGGGACGCGGTGACGACTGGCCGCACAGACGGTAAGCCGCCTGCCGATCGCGAGATATTCGAGACTCAGTTGCGACGCGTGCTGAAGTATCTGCACTACGCGCCGGTGATTTTCTTGTCTGCGCTCGAGGGCACTATCCCCACGGCCGCGAATCCCGCGCAAAAGGGTCCAGACCACAAAGCGATGGCACGCTTGCTGCATGAAGTGAAGGCGGTTGCAGCGGAGCGGCGCAAGCGCGTCTCCACTGGACAGATGAACCGCTTCCTTGAGCGCGTCGATTTCCAGCGCGCCACAGTTCCCATGGCCAAGCGGATTCGGATTTTTTACATGACTCAAGCCGCCGTCGCGCCGCCCACCTTCATCCTGTTCACCGACCGCGATATCAAGCTGCACTTCAGCTTCGAGCGCTTTTTGGAAAATCAAATCCGCGAGGCGTTTGGGTTTGAAGGCACTCCGATCTGGTTCAAAGTACGCGCGCGGAATACGGCGAAGAAGGATTAGTTTGATAACAAACTTGTCATTCCGCGCAAAGTAAATGAATCGTCATCCTGAGTGAAGCGTTCTTCAGCGGAGCCGAAGGACCTGCTTCTTCTTTTTGCCAGTTTCTCTCGCGCTCTTGCTCTCAAGATTGAGCGCCACTGCGGCGCGGATGAGATCTTTGAGGGCCGACTCATTTATCTTTTCGCCGTCGTGGATATCGATGGCGCGTCTCACATTTCCTTCAAGGCTCGAGTTGAAAAGACCTGCAGGGTCCGGCAGCGAAGCTCCCCTGGCAAAGGTCATCTTGACGGCATTCTTGTACGTCTCTCCCGTGCAGACGATTCCGCCGTGCGACCAGACGGGCGTGCCCCTCCACTTCATCTCTTCGACGATTTCAGGGTCGGCCTTGAGAATGATGGCGCGCACTTTCGCGAGCGTCTTCCCGCGCCAGTCTCCGAGCTCGTTGATCTTCGCGTCAATGAATGCTGAGGCAGATTCTACGGGGACGGGTCTTTTCATGGCGGCCTCCAACTCTCGCATCTAATTTAGCCGCAGGCAGCGCGACCTGCAACCTTCAGCGATTGCCGGCCCCCATTTCTAAACCAACCACGAACGATGGATGCCCCGGAGCCTGCCCTGAGCCTGTCGCTGGATCTGGATCTTCAAGTCTGGGAAAATTCACAACACTTGATTGGAGAGAACGAGTGCCCGCTGCTCAAGGTCCATCGTTTTCCCACATCTCAAAATCGAAATGTGAAGCACCCAACGTACTGGCTTGATAAGGCCCCGCCGGGCCATTTCTGCCCCGTGATACGCTACTTGGCATGCAAATTTTCAATCACTCGCGCCGAGCCCGTTTCTTGCCAATTTTTGTTCTCCTGGTGTGTGGGGCGGTGTGCGGGATCGCCTTACCCGCATTGGCCCAAGACACGCCGCCCCCGCAGATGGCCTTTTTCCCGAGCGTTGTGACGGTTCAGGACAATTGGGTCTTCACACACATTGCATGGGACGAATTGGATTTCCCGGCAATGAACGGCGTGGAGCATCCGACGAAGCGCGGCGAGTATTGGCGGATGTATGTTGACCTGGATGCACCCAATGCCGGACCCAATAGCTGGAATTTTCTGAGGCCCAGCTTCCTCAAGAACGGTTGGACGGTGGTCGAGGATGCGAAGCCGGACGTTTCCACGGGAGTTCTGCATTACACCCAGAAGGGCAAGGATTCGTGGCTGAAGATCGATATTACCGGGCCACGGGTCGAGATGCTGATGATTGACGTGATTCCCGTTCCCGCGACGCTGACGCTAAAATTACCAGCCGCGACGCCGGAGGAAATCGACCCCGAGAAAGATGATTTTCCTTACCTGGCGCCGATTCCCGGCGCATCGGAGAAGAGCGGCAAGACTGATCCCGATCCGTTCTGGATATCGCCTAAAGAGGGCCCGGCTGAATTGATAGCGTCCGGCTCGCTCAGGCGGGCGTACCGGTATCCAAACGGAATGTCGAACGTAATGTTTCTAACTGTGTACAAGCCCGCCCTGATCAAGGCTGGCTGGGAAATACTCAACGAATCGAGCGGCGGGGACGCGGTGCTGCTCACGCGCTATACGAAGAACGGCCGCGACATCTGGGCCTACCTGCACAACGATGGCGACGGAACCACGATCGACGTCGCCGATCTGGGCGCGACGGACCTTAGCGCGGGGCTGAAGAAGTCTTGCCACGTGGCGCTTTATGGCGTGCTGTTCGACTTCAACAAGGCTACGCTCCAGCCGGCATCCGACCCTGTGCTCGAAAAAGTAGCGGATATTCTTTCGAAAGACCCGGCGCTGAAAGTGGAAGTTCAGGGGCATACGGACAACGTTGGCGGCGATGCCTATAATCAGACGCTTTCAGAGGCGCGTGCGCGAGCGGTGATGGATTGGCTGGTGAAGCGCGGTGTTGCGGCAGGACGGCTGACGGCGAAGGGCTACGGGAAGACGAAGCCTGTCGCGGATAACGATAGCGACGAGGGGCGCGCGAAAAATCGGCGGGTGGAGATTGCGAATCTGTCCTGCACGGCGACGCAGTCGAATTGACGATAAGCGTTGGCTGGTGGACCGCATCTGTCACCAGGGGGCGGGCGACAACTCGCCTGCTCAGACGGGCATGTTGATTTCCGCGGCGGATTCGGCGTGGGCGGGCGCGCGTTTGGCGGCCTGGCAGATGGAGTCGGATACTACCCACGCTGCGCCGGCGATGGCGATACTGATTGCGTTACCCGCCCAATTGAAATGATTTTTTGGCTCGGCGTGAAGATTCGGAATCCAGAACAGCAACTCGAAGATCACGATCTCCGCAGTGAGCAGGCGCGAAGCGAGCGGAGCCATGATGCCGGTGAGAATGGCTACGGCGGCAGCGAAAAAGCCGAGCGTGGTGGCGTAGGCCCAGAACATTCTGCCCGGCGGCAGCCAAGCCGGGATCGCGCCCAACAGGCCGGGCATGTCAATGATGTGGACGATGCCGAAGGAGATGGGGCAAATTCCGAAGAGGAGCACGAAGAAGGAGTGGCGGCGCGCAAAGAACGAACCTGCCGGGGAAAACTTTCCTAAAAGGACCAGACCAGCGGCGGCCAGGGACAGCTCTTCAAAGACATTGCCGATGGGGTCGTAATTGCCGAGATTCACAAGAGCCTTGGGCAGCCAGATGAGCGTGAAAACGGAGTAGAGGATGGTTAGCGTCAGCGCGCCGGCGCGCGCAGTGCGGGGCCATAGCAGCGCGCTGCCCGCAGCGAGCTCGAGGATTGCGGTGAGATACGCGAGCGGTTCGCGCAGAGGGATGTTGGGGCCGACATTTTGCCATGAGGTAGCGAAGTCACCTGAAACCAGGCCGAGAACGCCGAGGAAGATGGCGCCCGCGGCGAAGGCGTAAATGCCGAGATTGGATGCGAGGCTGCGGTGTTGCATGGGTGTCTGGCTCCGTGAAGACTCCCATGATAGCCGGATTCCAACGGAGCAGAAATATCCAATTTGGGATGGGTCGTGCTGACCAGTCTCTCGCTGCTCTAGTCTTTATGCCGTCCCGCCACTCTTCTCGGCACGCTGTCCCGCCGGCCATTTGCTCATGGAAACTACTAATCGAGGAGACCTTTTCCCTGGAGAATTTGCGGCATATATTTTTGGACCCTTGACTCGCGGGTTTTGGATTGTTTGGGGGCGGAAAAATGATAGATGTAGGCTCGTTGCCTTCCCGGCGTTAGTCGATCGAATGCTGCTTTGAAATCGGGAAACTCATCCAGCATGATTTGCAATTCTTCAGGGAACTTCAGATCTGAAGTCTTTCTCATCTTCAGTTTCTTCCCGGATTTTTCTACCTCGATGGCTTCGCGAATGTAGGCCTTCAAGATAGATCGCATCTCGGCAATCTCTCGCACCGAGGCGAACTTGAACCAGCGCGCCGACTGCGAATGCTGGCCGGGCCTGGTGAGCACGCCATGGACATCCTTCAACAAGGCGCCTTTGAAAAACGCAAGCGCGCAAGATTCCTTTAATCCGTTGATGATGGCTACGTTCTTGCCCTGCAACGTGTAACAGGGGCCGCCCCACTTGAAATCCTCAGTGAGCTCAGAGTCGAGAAGAATGGTTCTCAACTTCTTAAACTCTTCCTGCCACTTTTTCGCGTTGGCGATAAAGGCGTCGACCCTGGGGTTGGCTTTGTTGTTTGTCATGGCAAGTCAGTCTGATGTTTTCTGTGTTGGGGGAGCCCGTTCTTCCCGTGTTTCTGTCTATCCCGTTCTTAGGCAGCGCTCTTCGCGGTGAAGGGGACGCCCAGGATACGGCTCGCGGGCCGCAGCGCCCACGATGCGATGCAAAGACCAGCAATGATCAGCGGGGCAATGACGTGAAAGCCATAAGCGCCGTACCCGCCGACCGCGGCGCACGATGCGGCCGCGCCTGTGAGATCAAAAAAGATTCCGGCGTATGCCCATTCCTTGAGCCGCGGAAATCGCGGCACGAGTATGGCGATGGCTCCAAGCACCTTCCAAACCCCAAGAATGAGGAAGAAGTACATTGGGTAGCCGAGTTCGGCCACCACGCCATGAGGGTTAGCCCGAAATTGCAATATCTGCGAGACACCGCCGCTCATAAAAAACGCCAAGAGGATGGTGGTTATCCAATATGCAATCGATTTTGATTTCGCGTTCATTCCAAACCTCCAACAAAATTCTCCAGGCTGCCAAAGAATTTCTGCCAGCCGTATTTTGCACCCTGATAAGCTGCCTGCTGATCGGGACCAAAGCCGGACTGCTCCATGCGCAAATGCGTTCCGCCTTCGGCCGGAGTCAATGTCCATTGCACCACCCATTGCAGGCCGCTTTCGCTTCCGCCAACGCCCCAGTTATAAGACAGGCGGCGCAGCGGATCGACGATCAGCACTTCGCAATCGACGACACCGCTCCAGGTTGGCTTGGGCTCAGCCTGGAATTGAAACCTTCGCCCGACCACAGGCTCGAAGTCGTTGTTCATCATCCACTGCGCGAGCAGCGTGCTTTCGGTAAGAGCCCGCCACAGCTTTTCTGGCGGATGCGGGAATACTCGCTCGACGACCAGGGTGCGGGTACCCTCTGCTGCAACTCCCGCTGCATGGTTCGTTAAACCGGTTCTTAAATCGCTCATGGCTCCATCCTTTCCAGGAGGGATTCAAGCTTATCAAATCGTTCGCGCCAGAAGGCGCCGTAGTGATCGAGCCAGTCCACCATAGGCGCCAGCGCGTCGGGCCGCGCGCGATAGTGATTCTCGCGTCCCTCGCGGCGATGCCGCACCAGCCTGGCCCGTTTCAGCACCGTCAGATGCTTGGAGACGGCGGGCTGTGAAACGCCGCAATGATCGGTCAACGCATGCACCGTCTGTTCCCCGGCGCGGGTGAGGCGCTCGAAGATTCCCCGGCGGGTGGGGTCGGCGAGGGCCCTGAAAACATTGTCGGTTATGGCTTGCATCGAGAGCCCCCTCCGCTTTTCTGGGTTGTGTCAACTTGCAATTTCTCTGGCCGTTTACCAAGCGATCTACCAGGCCGTCTACCAGTCCAGATGCGTTATCTGAATGAGATTTCCGCAGGTGTCGTCAAGCACGGCGATGGTCGATCCCGTCGTCTTGGTCGGCTCCTTGGTGAACGTGACGCCGAGTTGCTTGAGCCGGTCGTGCTCCTTCTGCACGTCTCCGACGAAGAAATTGGCCGCGGGAATCCCTTGCCGATGGATCTCTTGTTGATAGGTCTTCGCGGATGAATTCCAACCGTCATTCGGCTCGAGCACCAGTTGCACGCCTTCCGGCTCTTCAGCGCTGACCACGGTGAGCCATTTGTGTTTTCCGGCGGGGAATTCATATTTCTTTTGAAAGCCCAAAACGCCGGTGTAGAACTTCAGGGCCTTGTCCTGATCGTCGACGAATACGCTGGTGAGTTTGATTTGCATGATCTTTTTCCTTTCTGCTTTTCGCTTTGAGGTTCTGGCGTGGTTCGTGAGTCGTTGCGCGGCCTGCGAAACAGCCGCTCGAAAATAGCAATTCGCACCGGGTCGGCGAGAGCACGGAACCTGTGATTGGCATTCGCCGGCCTCACAAACAAAACCATAGCCAAATGGCTATGGTTTTGTCAAGAGGGGCGAAACAAAAATTTCAATGACGCCTTGCGCCATACCCGGTCCCTCGACTGCAGAGCAGGCACCGACACGATGAAGAGACTGGTGTCGAGCCCGGCATCTGCGAGGCGGCTGCAAGAAACTGGCTTTGATGTCCCGCAACTTCTTACGAAAAAACTGAACAAATTTGCATCCGTGTTATGCGCAGTTAACGCCGTGTTAATTCTTTGAGACTACAAACACAAAGTGCCGCCGTTTCCGAAGGCGAGCCAGGAGGTTTGTGTGCAAAAGTTGATCGCTTCTTCCCTCACTGCGATGCTTGTTGCGAGCACGCTCCCGATTCCTGCAAATGCGGCAGGTTTTCCGGGCGGTGTGGAAACTGCAACCCCGATCAAGCATCTTGTGGTCATTTTCCAGGAAAATGTCTCGTTCGATCACTACTTCGGGACCTACCCATACGCAACCAATCCCTCCGGTGAGCCCGCATTTGTGCCTGCTCCCGGCACCCCCGAAGTCAATGGGCTGAACGATTTTCTGCTTTTCGCTAATCCCAACCTGAACAATCCGGCCAACGCCTCCGGAGCAACCAATCCCTTCCGCCTTGACCGCACACAGGCGGCGACCGCCGATCAGGATCACGATTACACTCCGGAGCAGGAGGCCTTCGATCACGGTTTGATGGACGCTTTCCCGGTCTCCGTCGGCACTCCCGGCCCCCCGCCATCGGGCGGTGGAATTTTCGCCACGGACGGCTTGACCATGGGCTACTACGACGGCAACACCGTGACGGCTTATTGGAACTACGCACAGCGCTACGCAATGAGCGATAACTCCTACGACACCAACTTCGGGCCTTCGACCGATGGCGCCGTGAACCTGATCTCAGGCCAGCTCAACGGTGTGATTCAGGACAACAATCCGGGTGGCTCTACGATTGACGACGGCAATGGCGGCCTGACGCTGATCAGCGATGCCGATCCGGCGGGCGATGTCTGCTCCACCACAACGGGCGAGACGGTGCAGTTCGGCGGAAAGAATATTGGCGATCTGCTCAACGAAAAACACATCACGTGGGGCTTTTTTGAAGGCGGCTTCAACCTTTCCATCGTGAATTCGAATACGTCCACGGGCTGCAGCCGGAGCACGACTTCCGCGGTGACGAAGACCAAGAAAGCGGATTACATTCCCCATCACCAGCCGTTCCAGTACTATGCTTCAACCGCTAATCCGACCCATGCGCGCCCCACATCCACGGCCATGATCGGCCATCAGGATGCGGCAAATCACCAGTACGACATTCAAGACTTCTTTACCGCGGTAAGCGCCGGCAACTTCCCGGCCGTCTCCTACCTGAAGGCGCCTGGATATCAGGATGCCCATGCCGGATACTCCGATCCGCTCGACGATCAGACCTTCGTCGTGAACACCATCAACTTTCTCGAGAAGCAGCCTGACTGGGACTCGACAGCGGTGGTTATTGCCTACGACGACTCGGACGGCTGGTACGATCACCAGATTGGCCCGATCGTGAACTCATCCGATACCGCAGCCGACATGCTCGACGGCACCGGCATCTGCGGCGACGGCAGACATATTCTGCCGGGCATCGAGCCACACACCCGGCACGCGCAAGGCCGCTGCGGCTATGGCCCGCGTCTGCCTCTGCTCGTCATTTCTCCCTGGGCGCGGCACAACCATGTTGACCACAGAGTTACGGATCAGTCCTCGGTGCTGCGCTTTGTGGAAGACAACTGGCTGCGCGGCGAACGCATCGGCAAAGGTTCATTCGATACCATTGCAAATTCGATCGACGGAATGTTCGACTTCGAGCGGCCGAAGAATGCCGGTCAATATATCCTTGATCCCAACCTCGGCACCGTGATTGACGATACGCACGGGGGCCGGTGGTAAACACTTCTCAAAGAAAATTCGCAACAAGCAGGAGCACGGGAAGAGATGAAAGTCTCTCCCGTGCCTTTGCTTAGTATTTCTAATAAGAGAAGAGACTCTTAAGCTTGATCACTCGCCGCAGATTTCTTGGCCGGTCGGCTCTCACGGCTGCAGCCGCGCTCGCCCCGCCGGCCTTCGCGCACGCCCTTGCTCAGAGCACTGCAACGCAGGAGCCGCATGGGTTGCCGAATCTCAATCCCGGCACCCTGGAAAAATTCGTTGACCCGCTGCCGCTACCCCAGCTTGCGCGGCCTGTCGAGCATCGCCCCGTGCCGGGCAGCGCCAGAGAGCAAGTGCCCTTTTATCGGGTGGCGATGCGGGCTATCCAAAGCAAGCTGCATCGCGATCTGCCGCCCACCACGCTCTGGTCCTACGGCGGCTCGGTGCCGGGCCTCACGTTTGAAACACGCAGTGGCCAGGGCGTGCTGGTGGAATGGGGCAATGAGTTGCCCGCGAAGCACTTTCTTCCCATCGATCACAATTTGCACGGCGCGGAGAAGGACAAGCCGGAGGTGCGCGGGGTAGTCCATTTGCATGGCGGAAAAACTCCGCCTGAAGGCGATGGCTATCCCGAGGATTGGTACGTCCCGGGCCAGTCGCGCACGTATTACTATCCCAACCGGCAAGAGCCGGCGATGCTCTGGTATCACGACCACACCATGGGCATCAATCGCCTCAACATCTATGCCGGACTGCTCGGCCTGTGGATGATTCGCGACCGTGTTGAGGACGCGCTGAAGCTTCCCGCAGGGAAATACGAGGTCCCATTGGTGCTGATGGATCGGAATCTGCGCACCGACGGCCAACTCAGTTATCCCGTCTCCGCGGATCCTGAGCGCCCATGGGTGCCGGAGGTGTTTGGAGAAGCGCACCTGGTCAACGGCAAGCTCTTTCCCTACCTGGACGTGGAGCCGCGCAAATACCGCTTCCGCATCCTGAACGGAGCGAATGGCCGCTTCTACCTGCTATCCCTGTCTCAGGGCGCGGAGATGGTTCAGATCGGCTCCGACCAGGGGCTGTTGGCTGCGCCGGTTGCGGTCAAGCACGTCCACCTGGCGCCCGGGGAGCGCGCCGATCTGGTCGTCGATTTTGCGCCCCATAGCGGCCAGCAGGTGCTTCTGGAAAATGAAGCCTTCACCTTGATGCAGTTTCGTGTCGCATCCACTCCGACAGCAGACACGAGTGTTGTCCCGGCAACGCTGCGCCCGGCGCCGCGCATCGCGGAATCCAGTGCCGTCAACACGCGTCGGCTCACCCTCGACGAGCAGATGAATATGGTGGCGGAGTCCATGGGCATGTTGCTGAACAAGACTCCCTGGCACATGCCCATCACGGAAAAGCCGGTGCTCAATACGACGGAAATATGGGAACTCGTCAACCTCACAGATGATGTCCACCCCATTCATCTGCACATGGTGCGTTTTCAGATTCTCGATCGCCGCCGATTCGACGGCTTTGAATTTATGAAGACGGGAAAGCTGCGCTATATCGGGCCGCCCATGCCGCCCGAGCCAAATGAAATGGGTTGGAAAGACACGGCCCGCGTGAACTCGAAGACGGTCACGCGCATCATTGTTCCATTTGCTGGTTATCCCGGCCGCTACGTTTGGCACTGCCACATCCTGGAGCACGAGGACAACGAGATGATGCGCCCCTACGAAGTGATGCCCGCTTAGAAGTTGAGCTTGGAACGACCATGCGAAATCAACTGGTGGTGCAGAATTCTTCGGTTCATGGCTGCGCCGCAAACCCGTTGGCCTGCTTTTCAGTTTCGAGGGAGCCGTGCAAGAATCATGCCTTTCCCGACCCGCAAAACACTCGTTTTTTGCGATTTACCCTCAACAGTCACAACTCCCTCGCGCACCCAGGATTCGATCCAGCCGCGTAGATGCGGCTCATACACAGCCGAGAACTGCAGGGCCTCGCCCCAACATTCGTCATAGGCGATTCTTCCTGCACCCTCGATCAGAGCCCGCACGGCTTTCTGAGCTCGCTCGTTATTTGTTCGTGCGAGGCGCTGGTAGCAATTCTCTTCCCTGTACTGCACATCCGGACCGAAGAGTTCAAAATTGCCGGACCTAGACTGTCGATCCTTCTGCTGTAATTCGGCGCGGATGACGTGGGTTCTATTTTCCGTACGCCTCTCGACATCTTTGAAAACTTCGACACCCTTCCGATGCCTAGTTGCATAGATCAAATGAAAGTTGAAAGAGTCCAGATCTGGGTTCATTACAGGGAGTGAGCATACGTAGCTAAAGTTGCCCTCTCGCATTACTAGGTCGCAATATTTCCCGACGATTGCCGACTCCAGTTCGGCCCCGGACAGGTCTCGAAGTGACGGGAAATCGGCGCCCAATAGATCACTGAAGTCCGTTTTGTTATCTTTGATGAAACGGCGGATAAAAGCCGACATCAGATTTATAAGAACCTCGCCGGGATTCAACTGAAGCAGCGGTCGAATCTTCGAGATTCCTGCGAGCTGCCATCCCTTCGGATCGATGAAGATAAACGGAAACGTGCCGACAGTTGAGCAGACGCGGACGATGTCAAGCATTCTTTCGGTGAAGTCCCAGTTGCGCGCACGAACCGGCATGGCAGGCGTGTCGATTTGCTTTGCAAAAGCATCCAGCTTCTCAAATGCGCTCGTGTTCTTCTCGATGAGAAGACATGCAAACTTGGGGGAATTACCGCGAGCCGACAGTTGATCTGCGGCGTCCTTGAGAGCACGAACGGCGATGCCGAATGATGTGTCGGAGTAGTCCGACGAGCGCGCCTCCCATGGTCCCGCGCAACAATCGATATATTTTAGATTTCTTGTGCTTCCAAGGATGCGTGTTGCAGCCTCGAGATAAAGCCGGAGCGCATAATGCTTGATCTCAGACTGTTCACGTTCGTCGTAATTCGAATCCGTGTCGCTCATACTTTAGTAGATCAATTCAGAATTGGAAGTTGATCGTAAGTTACACCATTGAGCAGACGACCTGCCTCCTTTTTCCGCACTCCTCCCCATTGTTTGAAGAAAAACGCCACCTTTGACGCATTGCACTGGTCCTTGATGCGGTTCACCCAGTCACTGTGCATCGGCCTAGCGCCAGCCCCACTCTCGCCGCCCACAATCACCCAGGAAATGCCGCGAAGGTTCAGGACTCCGAGTTCTTCTAGGAGCGGCTCAATTGAGAGAAAGCGAACCCTTGCACGCGCCTCGCGAAGGTGAGCGATTCTAGGTTTTCCGTCCCTTTTGTTCTCTACGCTCACGCCCCACCAAATGTGAGGGCTCGACGCAGCAAAGGCCAGCTTTGAATTCAGGAGGTGTGACATACGTTCGGACCTTTTTGTGAGTACTTGAAATGTGTGCCAGTCCGCTTGCATCATGATCTTCGCGACCGACTCGATATATACGTCAGGCACTTCAGGGTGGAAGAGGTCGCTCATCGAATTCACAAAAATCTTCCTTGGTCGTTTCCATCGGAGGGGCTCGTTAAGTTTTTCGGGAACGGTTCTTGGTTCGAAACCCCTCTCGTAGGGGTGACCTGGCACGCCCTTAAAACGTTCCGCAAATGTTTTGGCGTAGCAGTGCTTACATCCAGCGCTGATTTTGGTGCAGCCACGAACCGGGTTCCATGTCGCATCGGTCCACTCAATAGACGAGTTGTCTGACATATTCGCCCTTTCTTCGCTCCTGGGGTCACCTTACAGATGCACCACGATTTGTGCAAGAGAATTCTTCGCGGAGGCGTAAATATAATCGCTTCTCCGGGGTTGGGCGGCACGATTCTTCTGCAGGTTCTCAATTCCTCCGGGTACATGCAGGCGACGTGATACCCCGCATACTACGGGCACGCGAAAGTGTGATCAGGCCTGACCGCATCAACTTCGCCCGTAGTCTGATTTCAGACACTCTATCACTCCTCATCTAGAGCGGTCTTCTGCGTAAACTTTAGTCGGAAGTTTGGCTGCCGAAAACACCCCAAGGGTGGCGCTCGCAATGCGATCCGGGATCTAATTCACCCGCGAAAGATATCCAACCTCGACAGGATTCGTTGGCCCGATCCCGCTTAGAAGTTGAGCTTGAGCGCGCCTTGCAGGATGCGGGGCGGGGCGGCGCTTATTGCGCTGCCAAAAGTCGAGCTGCCTATGTTGCCATCTATCGAGCTGGGCCCGTTGAACTGGGTGTGGTTGAAGACGTTGAAGCCTTCAACGCGGAACAGAACGGACTTCGATTCAGTCAGGGCCAGCTTCTTTTGCAGGGCCATGTCGTAGTTGTCGGCGCCGGGGCCGTGGAAGTAGCGGCGCCTGGCGGTGCCGGGGGTTCCGAGGGCGTTGGGCTGGAAGGCTGCGGCGTTGAAGTAGTTGTTGCCGGCGCTGCGGGGGTTGTGGTTCAGGTTGAGAGCGGCGCCGGTCAAGTCGGGCTCGTCAATACTGCTATTGTTTACGCCGTTGGGGTTGGTGCCGATGAGCGAGTTGTCACCATTGTTGACCATGGTGACCGGGAATCCGCTGGCGAAGCGGGTGATGCCGGATAGAGACCATCCGCTTGTGAGGCGGTTGGCGCGAAGCAGGCGGTCGATGGGAAGCTGGTACTCGTAACTGAGGACGAAGTTCTGCTTGACGTCGAAAGAGGAAAGCCCGTAGCTGAGGGATGGGTTGAAGGGATTGACCTCTTCACCGATGCTGGAGGACTCGTCGAGCGATTTTCCGAAGGTGTAGGCGGCGGAGAATTCGAGGCGACCGGAAGTGTGGCGGGCGCTGAGCTCGAGGGCGTTGTAGTTGGCGTGGCCAATGTTGGACTGGGATGCGTTGCTCCCGAAGTTGGAGCCAAGCGGGCCGCGGGTTCCGTTGACCTGTCCGCCGGCGACGGGGTAGTAGACGGTGTCTTCTCCGTTGGCGCCGCAGGTGAGGGTGCCGGGCATCACTTCGCTGGGCTGGCTGAGGCTGAGACAAAGCGCGGGGTCGCCGGAGTTGGACTCGATGAGGACGCGCTGGCGATGGCTGGCGTTTCCGACATAGGTGGCACTGAGCACCGTATCGGGCCCGGCCTGGCGCTCGATGGAGAGCATCCACTCCTCGGTGTAGGGAGCGCGGTTGTGGATGTCGTAACCGGGAATGCCGCTGATGGGAACGAAGCTGCTCCAGTCGAATGTGGTGTCGGGATTGGAGCGCGATGAGTTGAGCGGGGCGAAGGTGTAGGGGAAGGGCTGGCCGAAGCTTTGTCCGCTGGCGGCGGAGACGAATGGCGTGGCGAAGAGCGGCGGCGCTGGGCTGGTGTAGGTGGTGCCGTAAGGGGCGTTGGCGGCCAGGATGCCGATGGAGAGCGCGTCGATGGCGGTGTAGAAGTTGCCGTAGCTGGCGCGGACGCTGGTGGTGCCCGCGCTGCCAAAGACGCGGCCGAGAAGGCTGCCGGGAGCGGCTTGCGGAGACCATGCGAGGCCTACGCGCGGGGCGAAGCTCAAATTTCCGATGGGAGCCAGAGTGTTGGAGACGCCCGGGTCTCCGGGATAAAGGATGCCGGCAGGCGCGGTGGGGAAAACCTGCGACTGAGCGCCTGCGACGAACGCGGAGATCTGATTGTATTTTTCGCTCCAGGGAGTGACGCGGTCCCAGCGCAGGCCGTAGTTGAGGGTGAGGCTGGGGCGGAGGTGCCAACTATCCTGGGCAAACGCACCGACATATTTGTTACGCGCGTAAAAAGGATTGAGCTGGCTCTGGTTGTACTGGCTGGGGACTCCGATGAGGAAGTCGGCGAAGTCAACGCCGGTTTCAGTGCCGGAGAAGACGAAGTTGCCGTTGAACTGGGCGATGGCGTGAGCATTCACCTGGTCGGCGTGGAACTCTGCGCCGAGTTTGATGGTGTGGCTGCCAAGCACGCGCGAAAAAGTGTCGGCGATCTGGTAAGTGTTGTTGGTCTGGATGAGCTGGTTGGCGGCTGAGCCGGTGGAGAAGCCATTGAAATTGAGGTTCTCGACGCTCGGGCCCTTGGGATCGAGAGGCACGATGCTGGCAGTGCCATCCGAGTTTTCGAATCCCTGCGAGGTGAGGCTTACGCCTTTGCCGCCGACGGGCTGGCCGAGGTTGGTGTTGTCGCGGACGTAGCTGATGTGGAGTTCGTTGATGGCCGTGGGGCTGAGGGTTTTTGTGTCGCCGATGGAGAAGAGCTGGGCCTGGCCGGTGGTGAGCGCGTCAAAGCCGGGAACGCTGGCGCCGCTTTGCGCGACGGGGTAGGGGTCGTCGAGCTTGAACGCGTCAAAGAAGTAGTAGGCGGAGAGCAGGCCGGCGCGGGAGTTGGCATCGAGGCGCAGACCGGTTTTATCGTCCTTAACCGTTTGGTTATATGAGGAAGTAGCGAATGTGCCGGCAGCGGTGTTGGGCGCGGGAATGTACTGCAACATGCGCTGCGCGGGCACCGACCAGGCATTCTGAGGGATCAATGCGTTGGGAAAGACGCACTCGGAAGAAGAGACGCAGCTATGTGAATAAGTTTGGATGGTTTGAGTGTTATTTTGTTGGACAATATAATTTTCTCCCTGCGTAAAGTAATACGGCTCGCCCTGGTTGACGGTGTAGGTCAACGCCGGCGAAAGCACCTGACCAGCCAGGTAGCCCCCGCTAACAGTCGTGGGAACCGTAACCTCCTGTTTTCCTATTTGAACGGTGGTGGTAAACGCCGCCGCGTCATCGATCAAATTGCCTCTTCGGTCCGCATCCGACGGAACGCTGATATTGCCGGTGTCGATGCCCTGCGTCTGGCGGGTGCCCTGATAGTCGGCGAAGAAGAAGACCTTATTGCGATGAATGGGGCCTCCGACGGTGCCTCCGAACTGGTTCTGCCGGAATGCGCCGCGACTGGGGGAAAAGTAGTTGCGCGCGTCGAGATCGGTGTTACGCAGAAAGTCAAACGCGCTGCCATGGAAGCGGTTGCTACCGGACTTTGTGATCACGCTGATCTGGCCGCCGGAAAATTCGCCGTACTCGGCATCGAAGTTGCTGGTGACGATGCGGAACTCGGCAATGGCGTCGAGATTGGGAATAATGATCGTGCCGGCGTTTACGTCTTCCTCCACATCGCTACCGTTCACGCTGAAGTAGTTGGCAAATTCGCGCTGCCCGTTGACGGAGACGGTGCCGGGATTGAGTGTTCCCGAGGGCGAGAGCGTGGTTGCCCCCACGTCCTGCACAGTGGTCGACGTAATTGACGTAGCGGGAGCCACGCCGGCCTGCATGGAGAGCAGATCGGTAAAGCTGCGCCCATCAAGCGGCACCGCGGTCATCTCGCGGCCGGTGATCACCTGACCGAGTTGCGTGCCAATGGTCTCGACGTGCAGGGCCTCGTCACTCACGCTCACCGTTTCAGTGGTGTCGCCCACCTGCAACGCGGCGTCGATGGTCAATGCGGCGTTGGTGTCGAGGACAATGTCTTTGCGCTGATAGGCGCGAAAGCCGGTTGACTGGACTTGAAGATCGTAGCGGCCCACGGGCAGAACCGGCAGGGTGAAATAACCGCTGCTGTCGGTGCGCGTGTGGTAAGTGAGATCGGTGCTCGTCTCGCGGACGACGACGTTTGCGCCCGACAGTACGCTTCCGGAAGGGTCTTTCACAGTTCCCGAGATGCTGCCGCCCACGCTGGCCCAGGCGATTGCTGCAGAAGAAAAGACGATTGCGACAACAAGGCTGTGGCGGGCGCGGACAAAGCGCTGTAAGACGCGGATCATTGCAAATATCTCCCAAGGTTCTTTGTTGGGTCACAACTTCGCCTCGGAGGCTGTGAACGCACCAAGTATTGCCGCCGCCTGCACCAGGCCGCCGCCACAACGTAGTTCTTCAGTTGAATCCTTGGGGCGCGCAACCTATAGTGGAAGCAGTCCGCAGCCCCTCCGGGTTGTGGTTGCCAGGCCTTTGCGGTCTCCGCCAAGAGATTTCCGCGAGGGCCTGGATTCAAAAGCCGTCCTATTCTCTGAAATTGAATTTCAACGGGCTTCGATATACGACAGATTCGGTCCGAGTTCGAATATACGACACAAATGGTCCGAGTTCAAGTGATGCGGGTCACAGCCGTTCCGCATCGCGAACTGCTTTTTTGGATGAGCTTGAAAACTGATTGCCTGGCTAACCCGACCTGGGTTGAACATTTGATCGGCCCTCGGCGGCGCAAAATAGACCCATTCTCCCCCTAGGAATGCCGCCTAATGTGTGCGTTGCAAGGGCCAAATGGCACAGGTGCGAGCCTGAAACAGCTGCCGTCGATCAGCAGGATAAGGTCGATAACGAAATCCTCTTGAGACCCTTTTGAGTGCACTTTCTTCATCTACGTCCGTCATTCGTGTCGTGGGTCTGAAGTTCGTCGAAGAACAAAAGCAGATTCTTCGATTCGCGTCCGCCGAATTGAAGGGCGCTCGGGGGCCTATCGCTCAGAATGACGGCCGATTTTGTGTTGCATACTTCGGACGCAGGACACTAGGTACCGCTGGCGCTCAAACTGTCGTCCTTGGTTTCGCGGATCATCAGCAGTCCGACAAATGTGAGGACGGCCGACGCGGAAAGGTAGTAGCCCACATATTGCAGCCCGTAGTGCGTGGCCAGCCACATAGCGATGTAAGGCGCCAGCGACGCGCCAAGAATCCCTGCAAAATTGAAGGCAAGCGAACTGCCTGAGTAGCGCACCGGCGTGGGAAACAACTCCGAGACTACTGTCCCCAGCGGTCCATATGTCAGACCCATCAGGGCCAGGCCCAGCGCCATCATGCCGAGCGCGCCGCCTTCGCCGGCCTGAAACATGGGCGCAAGCATCGGGCCGAAGAGAAAAATCGCGGCCGTAATCCAAAGCATCGCGCTGCGGCGGCCGCGCTCGGCAAGAATCGCCGAGACCGGAATCATCAGGGCGAAAAAGCAGGTATCCAGAAGCTGCATCTCCAGAAATCGGCCCCGGTCAATACCCAGCTTGGTGGTGCCCCAGCTTAGCGCGAACACAATCATCAGGTAGAACAGCACGAAGGTCGCCATGCATACCAGCGTGCCGGCAACCAGCGCGCGGGTGTGGTGGCGGAACACGGCGACGGTGGGTAGCCGCACCTGCTCGCCGCGTTTCAGGGATTCCTGGAAGACGGGCGTCTCTGAAATCGTCATTCGAACATAGAGCCCCAGAAACACCAGCACCGCGCTGGCGAGGAACGGCAGCCGCCAGCCGAAAACGAAAAACTGCGTGTCGGTCAGCACTTTCGACAGCAGCAGAAATACGCTGCCGGAAAGAAAGAACCCGATCGGCGCGCCGAGTTGCGGAAACATGCCATACCAGGCGCGCTTGCCCGGCGGGGCGTTCTCGATTGCCAGCAGGACTGCGCCGCCCCATTCGCCACCCAGGCCGATGCCCTGCCCAAACCGGCACAGCGCCAGCAACAAAGGGGCCCAAATCCCGATGGCATGATAGGTAGGCAGCAGCCCGATGGAGACTGTGGAAATTCCCATGGTCGCGAGCGCCACAACCAGCGTAGTCTTGCGGCCGACGCGGTCGCCGAAATGCCCGAACAGAGCCGATCCAATGGGCCGGGCCAGGAATGCAATGCCGAACGTCGCAAGCGAGGCCAGGGTTGCGGTAGCTGGGTCGGCGGATGGGAAAAACAGCCTGGGAAATACCAGCACGGCCGCTGTTGCGTAGATATAGAAATCAAAGAACTCGATAGTTGTGCCCACCAGGCTGGCAAACAACACCTGGCGCGGCGAATTCATTGGCCGGTGAGTTCCGGCCGCATCCTTCGCTGGAAGCTTTTTCGTCATCCGGTCTCCATTGCTCTGCCAGGGCTTAATCGCGGCGGTTCCGTTGAAAGCACAGCCTTTCTCCCGTTATATCCGCTTGGCCTCGTGGCGGCGAACTCGAGGGGCCATTCGGGTACACACTCCGGGTGATTGCCAGCTGGACTGCTGCCGATAGACCATTTAAGCATCAGCATGGCGCAGCTTGTACCCATCTCGAACGGGACACCCAGAACGAGCCGAAGTGTACCCAATGAGAATCTCACCCGCTTGTTGGCTGAATTGGCAGGTGTCAAGGGTCACACGGAGCCGGGACAGATCTGCGCCCTGAATCAGGACCGGGAGTCGTTTCTGGGCCTGCGCGTGATTTCCGGCGATTTTCCCGTAGCAAGCCTTCTGGATTGGATGACCACCCTGACGCCCAACTCCGGCACCGGGATCTGGATGAATCCGTTTCGAGGCATTGCGGCAGAGGATGTGCGCGCTCCCATGGATCTGCTCTACCTTGACGCGGATTGCAGGGTTATCGCTGCCGTCGAATTCTTTCCTACCTACCGCGTTTCTCCATCAAGCCAAACTGCGACCAGCGTGCTGGCGCTGCCCACCCACTCGATTTTTTCCTCACATACCCAGCCCGGCGACCAGTTAGTGCTTTGTGCCGCCGACGAGATGGAGTGGCGGCTGGAACGCATGGCGCAGAACGGAACCATGGGCGGAGCCTATCCGGCACAGGCCAATCCGGGCTTGCGTCCGGTGCTGGTTCGCGATGAGTCAAAGGCACCTGTCCGTCCAACTGTGATTCGCGAGATGCCCAGCAGGGCAGTCGAACCAGTCCCGGCCGCTCCAGTTCCCCAGGTCCCTGCCGTTCTTGAAGAGGCGAAGGCTGCCCCTCGAGCACCGGAAGCAGCCCCGTACCCTGTCGCACAATATTCGGTCGCGGAACCAAAGCCGCAGACGCCGATTCGACTCGAAGAGATCGCGCCGGATAAACCCTGGATGGACCCTTCCCGCCAGCCGGCAAAGAAGCCGCTCGGGTTTCTGGGGAAATGGCTGTTTCCCGATCGTCCCGATCCGAGAAAAATGTCGCGCCTGCCGGTTGACGGCCTGGTAGCCCATTTCTTCACCGGAGGCGCTCCGCAGCCGCACGAGATTCGCGACATGAGCCTCACCGGCCTTTATGTGGTCACCACCGAGCGCTGGTACCCCGGCACCCTGATTCGCATGACGCTTACCAGGACAGATGCCGGCGAGTCGCTCTCCGCCCGCTCGATCACTGTTCAGTCCAAATCGGTACGCTGGGGCAACGATGGCGTGGGGCTGGAGTTCGTGTTTGCGCCGCCGAAATCAAAACGCGATCCGCGATTACCGATTGACACGGTTGATAGCGCCGAGCTTGTAGCATTCCTGAAACTTGCGGTAAATCCGAAGCGCTAGCTTTAGATAATGATCGTTTGGCCATATCTTTCGCTCCTTCGAGCACACTAACTTCGACTACCCCAGAACGTAATTATTTTTGGTTACCTTTGCCCGTGCGCCCACTGACATACCAACGAATTTTCTAGCACGCGCCAGAATTCCGGTGGTACCCTACGTTGACTCAGGCGCTGTCCCTCCCCACGAACGCGAAAAGGACAACCGCTCAGATACCCCCCAAGGAGAAATCATGGTCCGGAGATTAGGCCAGCTTATGTTCTCTACCGTTGCGATTCTTTCGGTCGCGACAATGAATTCCCAGGCGCAAACCATGTTGACCCGCCATACGCGCGAGGCCACCAGAACCGGCCAGGCAAAAGCCATTGGCCGCATGCCCGAAAGCCAAACCATGCAACTCGATGTGGTGCTGCCGCTTCGCGATCCGGCGGGCCTCAAAGCGTTCTTGAGCGATATAAACGATCGCACAAGTTTTTCCTACCGCCGCTTCGTCACACCTGCGGAATTCACTGAACGCTTCGGACCCACGCAGGCCGATTACGACGCAGTGGTCAATTATCTGAAGTCCAATGGCTTTGAAATTGTCGGCGGCTCGCGCGATGGCATGGAAGTCCAGGTCAAAGGCTCCGTCTTGACTGTCGAGAAGGCATTCCGCGTGAACATGTTCACCTACCAGCATCCGACCGAGAACCGGACATTTTATGGTCCCGACCGTGAGCCGACCACGAGCCTGCCGTTTGCGCTGTGGCACGTCTCCGGCCTGGATAACTTCTCCAATCCGCACCCCATGTATGTAAAGAAGAGCGATTACGCGAAGGCACATGGCATCGATGTTGAGAAGGTTGTGAAGCACGCCACCACGGGCTCCGGCCCATCGGCATCCTTCCTGGGCAGCGACATGCGCGCCGCCTACTACGGCGGGACGGCACTCACCGGCGCCGGCCAGAACCTGGGCCTGTTTGAGTTCCTTGGCACCGACCTGGCTGACCTCAACACCTACTTTGCAAACGTGGGCCAGACCAACAACGTGCCCGTAACGCTGCTGTCGACAGACGGCACCAGCACATCCTGCCTTGACACGCGCGCCGGCGGCGATTGTGACGATACCGAACAGACCCTCGATATGACCCAGGCCATCGGCATGGCGCCGGGGTTGTCGAGCCTGGTGGTGTACATCGGCTCGACGGACACCGCCATCATCAGCGCCATGACCACGCACAGCCCGCTGCCAACCACCATTGGCTGCTCGTGGGGCTGGACGCCTGCGGACCCATCCACGCTCGATCCATTCTTCGAGAAGATGGCCGCCCAGGGGCAGAATTTCTTTGCCGCTTCCGGTGACAGTTCCACATGGTCGGCAAGCAACGAAGCGTGGCCGGCAGACGACGCCAACGTCATCTCAGTTGGCGGCACCGATCTGGTCACCGCCAGCGCCGCGGGACCGTGGAAGTCTGAAACCGCATGGGCTGACTCGGGCGGCGGCATTTCGCCCGACAAGATCGCGATTCCATCGTGGCAAGCTGCAGCCGGCGTGATCAACTCCAGCAACAAAGGATCCACCACACTGCGCAACGGCCCCGACGTTTCAGCCAACGCGAACTTCACCTTCTACACCTGCGCCAACCAGACTGCCTGCATGGCCAATGAGTTTGGCGGCACCAGTTTTGCCGCGCCCATGTGGGCCGGTTACATTGCCCTCGCCAACCAGCAGGCGGTTGCAGCCGGAGACCCAACCCTGGGTTTCATCAACCCCGCTATCTACGCCGAAAATGAGTCCGGAGGCGCGCTTACTTCCGCGTACGCCGCTGACTTCCACGACATCACCAGCGGAACCTCCGGCAGCTTCTCAGCAACGACAGGCTACGACCTGGTTACCGGGTGGGGAAGCCCCAACGGCGCTGCCCTGATCAATGCATTGGCCCCGGCTACCCAGACTCCGGCATTCACCCTTGCTGCTTCGCCAACGTCGGTCTCGGTTGTGGTTGGTAACAGCGGTTCCTCGACGATCACCACCGCAGTCTCCGGCGGATTTAACTCGGCGATTGCGTTGAGCGCCTCCGGGCAGCCGGCCGGCGTTACTGTCACCTTCAGCCCCTCGTCGATCGCGGCTCCGGGTTCCGGAACATCTACGGCCACCCTGGCTGTGGCTTCCACCACTACTCCCGGAACTTACACCATTACTGTCAGCGGCACGGGTGATAGCATCACGCACACGGCCACCATCTCACTGACCGTTACCTCCGCGCCGGTTCCGGCATTCACGCTGGCCGCCTCGCCCACGTCAGTTTCGGTGGCGCAAGGCAAGACCGGTACTTCAACTGTGACAACGACTGTCTCCGGCGGATTCAATTCGGCCGTTGCGCTGTCTGCTTCGGGCCTGCCTTCCGGCGTCACCGCAGCCTTCAGCCCCGCGTCCATCGCGGCGCCGGGCTCCGGCACCTCCACGTTGACCTTTACCGTGGCGGCGACGGCAGCCACAGGCACATCGACCGTGACCATCACAGGGACCGGCGGCGGAATCACGCACACGGCGACGGTTTCGCTGACGGTGACGGCGGCGGCTCAAGGCACGTTTACTATTTCCGTTTCGCCTACGGCCGGTTCTCTGGATCGCGGGCAATCCGGATATGCGGTTGTCACCCTCTCTGTCTCTGGCGGGTTTGCCTCACCGGTTGCGTTGTCTGCCACCGGTATTCCGACGGACGTCACGGGCAGCTTCAGCCCCGCGTCGATCACCGGTTCGGGAACATCGCATTTCACGCTGACAGTGGCCAGAAACGCCCCAACCGGGACCCACGCAATCACCATTACGGGCACAGGTGGCGGCATAACGAAGAGCACGACCCTTACCTTCACCGTCGACAGATAGTGAGACCGCTCCCGTCTGCGAACCCTTCGCGGATGCTTAAACAGAAAGGCCCGGACTCAACAGTCCGGGCCTTTTTTCGCGCAGTAGCCGGGAACCGCAATCGCGTATCCTGACTTTTGGACCTCGACTCCCAACCTGCGCGCTCATTCCCAACGCCATGGGCCGCTGCGGCGGTCACACTTTGCGGTGTCTGCGCCTTCCTTCAGCTCTATTGCACCCAGCCGTTGCTGCCCCTGCTCACAAAGATTTTTCACGCATCGAAGACCGGCGTAGGTCTGACGGTATCCGCCGCGACGCTGGGAGTGGCGCTTTCGGCTCCTGTGTTTGGCGCATTCACCGAGCGACTGGCACGCAAGCGCGTCATCGTGGCCTCGCTGCTGGGAATCTCTATTCCGACGCTGCTCGCCGCTACTTCAACTTCACTTGGGCAGTTGATCTTCTGGCGCTTTTTGCAGGGCATCATGGTTCCCGGCGTCGTGGCCGTTCTGGTCACATACATTGGCGAAGAGTGGCCTCCGGACCGCGTTGCGCTAATCATGAGCTTTTACGTCAGCGGGACGGCTCTCGGCGGCTTCATGGGCCGTGTTGGCACCGGCATTCTTACCGACTTGTTCAACTGGCGCGTTGCCTTTGTGGTTCTCGGCGCGTCGTCGCTGGCAGGCGCCGCCGCAGTGGCCGCGTGGCTGCCGCACGGGCATCGGCGGCCTTCATCGCCGACCGCCTCAGATGTGCGGACAACGTTTATCTCCCAGATGCGGCAGCTCTTCGGCAGCAGCCGCCTCGTCGCCACTTTTGCCATCGGATTCAACGTTCTCTTCTCCCTGGTCGGGGTCTTCACGTGGATCACATTCCACCTCAGCGCCGCTCCCTACCTGCTTTCCACAGCCGCGCTCAGTTCGCTGTTCTTCGTTTACCTCGCCGGCCTGGTGGTCACGCCCGCGGCAGGGCTTCTGATCACCCGCGTCGGCCTGCGCGCCGGCATCGCCGGGGCCATTGCCTTCTCCATGGTTGGCGTCCTGCTCACCCTGGCATCTTCGCTCTACGTCATCGTTCTGGGACTCGCGCTGCTTTCTTCCGGCGTTTTCGTCGCGCAGACGGCTTCGCAGAGCCATCTTCGCGTGGCTGCTCCGCCTGGCGCGCGCGTAACCGCCGCCGGAATCTACATGAGTTGCTATTACATTGGCGGGACCGCGGCCGGCGTGGTCCCCGGAGCCTTCTGGGCTATGGGGAAATGGCCTGCTTGTGTGGCCTTTATTGTGGCTATGCAGGCCGTTGCCCTTGCGATTGCTCTCATCGGCTGGCGAACTCCACTTCTCCCGCTTACGCAGGCGCAGTTGATTCCATGAACCCCAAACGCCTCCAACGGAATCTAAGGTTGGTGAGTCAGCCTGAAGGTTCTTTGCCCCAGGGCTAAAGCCCAGGTTGGTTTTGCATACATAACGTACGGGCTGAAGCCCGTACCCTTCGTCCGAAACTCGTACCGTTCAATCCGATCCATTGCCCTTAGAGGAGAAGACTTTTGTCCGCAGCTTCCACGACATTGCCGGCTCAGGGCGTCGTAACTGTGAACAACCCACAGGCAGTGACGCAGGGAGCATGGAAGCCGCGCGTCAATCCGTGGCTGATTGCCATGACCGTGGCGCTGGCGGCCTTCATGGAGGTGCTGGATACCTCGATTGCCAACGTGGCGCTGCCGCACATTGCCGGTTCATTGGGCGCAAGCACCGACGAGGGCACGTGGGTGCTGACCAGCTACCTGGTGGCCAATGCCATTGTGCTGCCGCTGGGCGGATGGGCCTCGAACCTGATGGGCCGGCGCAACTTCTTCGTAATGTGCATTACCATTTTCACCATTGCCAGCTTCCTTTGCGGCGCGGCGCCTTCGCTGCCGATCCTGCTGATCTGCCGGGTGCTGCAAGGCGCAGGTGGTGGAGGCATGCAGCCCATGGCCCAGGCCATCATGGCGGACTCATTCGAGCCGCATAAACGCGGCCAGGCTTTTGCGCTGTATGGGCTGGTCGCCGTGCTCGCGCCTTCGATCGGGCCTACGCTCGGCGGCTATATTACGGACAACTTCTCGTGGCGCTGGATCTTCTTCATCAACATCCCGGTCGGCATTCTGGCCTTCATCCTGGTGACCCGGCTGGTTGACGACCCGCCATGGATCAAGCCCGACCGCTCCCTGCTGCGCAAGATGGACTACCTCGGCCTGAGCTTCCTTACCATCGCAATGGGCGGGCTTCAAGTGATGCTCGACAAAGGCGAGGAGAACGACTGGTTTGCATCTTCCTTCATCCGCTTCTTCGCCTTTTTGTTTGTCTTCGGCATGGCCGCGCTCTTCTATTGGGAGTGGAATCACAAGACTCCGCTCATCAATATCAAGCTCTTCCGCTACAAGAATTTCGCCATCTGCTGCCTGCTGATGATGCTGGTGGGCGGCGTGCTCAACTCGAGCACCGTGCTGCAGCCGCAGTTCATGCAGCAGCTTCTGGGCTGGACGGCCACCACTTCCGGACTGGCTCTCACAGCCGGTGGATTTACTCTGGTGCTCTTCATGCCTTTGGCAGGCATTGCCACGGGCAAAGTCGCGGCGCGTTGGCTGGCGGTGCTTGGTTTCGGCCTGTTCTTCTTCACCTTTCGATACGCAGCCGCCGTTACCAACCTCGACATGACTTTTGGCCAATCGTCGTGGCTCCGCGTGGTGCAGATG
>Ga0206935_10047_pt2 | contig 44452 bp, 41 predicted proteins | sample Alteio_BWOrgHeat_13_FD_152924 | JGI IMG/M metagenome (GOLD analysis project Ga0206935, IMG submission 152924) | Enriched cells from forest soil in Barre Woods Harvard Forest LTER site, Petersham, Massachusetts, United States -... | ecosystem: Environmental > Terrestrial > Soil > Temperate forest >...
CCAACGATTATTTCAAGATCCCGGCCGAAGAGATCAAGAACCTTGAGTCTCAATTGACGGTGGTAGGAGGAGAAGTTGTACACGCGAGCCATGACTTTCAGTCACTTGCTCCACCACCGCTGCCGGCAGCGCTCGACTGGGCTCCAACCGCGCACTATGGGGGCTATCACCATGCAGAGGCAGCCACCGCCGGGACGCTTATACATCGCTGCGAAGGACATTCGCACAACAGGCCGGGGCGGCACAAGTTAGGTGAAGCAATCTGGGGCCTGGGGTGTGACTGTTTCGCGTTCTGACCTAATGCGTCTCGGAGCCGCAGTTCATAAAAATGGAGGAAGAGTGCAATGAAAGGTCTGCTCATATCATTTGCGGTCGGAGCATTTGTGGGCCTGCTGTATGGAGTCATTAAGGTGAAGAGCCCAGCACCACCCATCATTGCCCTGCTGGGACTGCTCGGCATGGTGATAGGAGAGCAGGTTGGTGGTTGGGTTCACACCAGGAACGCAAATGTGGCTCACGCAGCGGCGACATGCCTTTCAGGCAAGCGCTGGGATCCGCCTGTCAAGATGGCAGAACAGGCTTCCGGTTTAACCAGAGCCGAGTGAGAAGTTGTTTTGATCAAGTCTATTTGTGCGACAGCCATCATTCTGTTGGTCGGGCCAGCTCTCACTGCGCTGCGAGCGCAGCAGATTGTGCCCTCACCTGCCCCGGATCGTAGCTACATGCTACTTCGGTCGGACGAAGACTGGAGCTTTCTTTGCGATAAGAAACTGCGCATCGACTTCTGGGACCCGATCAAGTGCATTCCGCTGCGGAAAACGGACAAGAATTGGTTCGTAACCTTCGGCGGGGAAGCACGCGAAACCTGGGAACAGATCGGGAACGACAACTGGGGCCAGTCGCCCATCATGAACGGGTATCTGAATGAGAGATACATGGTCCATGCCGATCTTCATTACGGACCCCATGTCAGGACCTTCCTTGAACTGAAGAGCGGGATTAACTCGTTTCGTTCGGGTGGGCCGCGTCCGATCGACGAGAAGAGGCTGGATTTTCAGTCAGGATTTTTGGAGGCTGGCGGTGAGACTTCTTGGGGCTCGGTGCACGTCAGAGCGGGCCGACAAGAACTGGAGTATGGCTCGGGTCGGCTCGTGGATGTCCGCGAAGGCCCCAATGTGAGGCTTAGCTTCGACGGATTCCTCGCGCGTACAAAGACCCATGCGTGGCAGGTAGACGGGTTTGCGATGCGGCCTGACGAAGATAAGCCAGGATTCTTCGACAACACTCCTGATCACACCGTAGGCTTCTGGGGCGCGTATGCAACCGGTCCCATTCCTGACAAAATGCAGCTGGACATTTACTACCTGGGCCAGGATCGCAAGAACGGCGCGTTTGAGAGAGGAACGGCAAATGAAGTCCGCCATTCACTTGGCGTGAGAGTATCGAAGCCTGTCGCCGGCGAACACCCCGGCTGGGATTTCGACGATGAAGCACTGTGGCAGTTCGGCAGCTTCGGAGCAGCAGACATCCGCGCCTGGACCGTCGCAACCGAGACAGGCTATAGGATTCCCACGATTCCGTTGAAACCGCGGTTCAGCGCAAAGGCGGACATCTCGAGTGGAGATCATCCAGCAACGAATACGTTGGGCACTTTCAATCCGCTTTACCCCAAGGGCAACTACTTCGGCGTCCTGGCGACAACAGGTCCAGGACCAATCAACTTCATTGACATTCATCCTCACGTAGAAGCATCCGCTCCGCACAACGTCTCGTTGTCTTTCGACTGGATCTTCCAATGGAGACAGAGCCTGGACGACGGCGTCTATGCCGTACCCGGGTTCCTAATCAGGGCTGCGGATGGTAGTCGCGCCCGATTTGTTGGAAACAGACCCGGCACCGAGGTCCGATGGCAGGCGAATCGCCACCTGTGGTTCCAGGGAGACTACGGAATCTTCTATGCGGGCCGCTTTCTCAAGGAAACGCAACCAGGCCGCAATCTGAACTACTGGGCGCTTTGGGCCGGCTATAAGTTTTGAAATGGAACCTTGATGGATTCCCTCACAAACAGCGAACGCGTCCTGTATGGCTCTCTTTTTTGCCTGACCTTCGTGACTGGCTTGGTCGATGCCGGCAGTTGGGTAGCAATGGGCCATGTCCTCACCGCCAACATGACTGGCAATATTATCTTTCTGGGTTTCGCAATAGGCGGAGTGCCAGGTCTACCGATTGGGCGATCTGTTACTGTGCTTGGCTTCGGCCTTACAGGTGGATTCCTTGCCGGAAAGCTAGACTCTTTGCTCGGGAAACAACGACGCAACTTATGGCTTGCGGCAGCCTTTGGGTTCGAAGCATTGCTCCTATTTGCCGCAATGACGGTCGCATGGTGCTTCCAATCTCGTGGAGGACAGTCCGTCTCCACGGCACTTTACGGAATCACCGCTTTGACCGCGTTGGGAATGGGGATGCGTAACGGTACGGTCAAACGGCTCGCAGTGCCAGACTTGACGACAACCGTACTTACCCTTACGGTTGCGGCACTGGCCTTCGACTTTTCACTTACGCCAGGCAACAATCCCAGGTGGCGTCGGCGCGTCGGTTCAGTGTTGATGATGTTTTCCGGGGCATTTATCGGCGTTCAACTATTAAAGCACTCTCTGGTGCTCCTGCTCGGTTCCTCAGCCGTTCTGACTGCGCTCTGTGCACTGGCCCAAATCTACCGCGAGGAAACGGAGCACGAGGCAAAGTTGCGCGCTTCGCAACGCTGACATATCGGCGGATAGACGCTCAATCGCGCGATCGAGACGGCTCTTCTGCTACGTATGTCAGGCAGGCAGGTTCAGTTTCTTCAAGAACGCGGGAAATCGCGGGTCGCTGTGCAAGTTCTTTAGCAGAGGATTCACTTTCGTCCCAATGAGACCGCCGTCATGTTGGGTATAAGCACGGTCTAGCCACTCGAACGCCTTGCCGGTCTGGTTCCGGAAAGCGTAGACCTCAGCGATCTGATATGCACTACCCGAGTGGTATTTCTCAATGAACTCACTCAATGCGGAGTCCGACTTCTTTTCACGGCCTAACGCGTGGTACGCAATCGCATACAGATACCCACGTACGGCGTCATAACGTAGGAACTCGATTTCGGGCAAAGCATCGTGAGGCCGCCCCTGTATCAAATAGATTCGCGCCAATAGCTCATGGGCGGCCGCTACATCGGGGTTCAGTTCAAGAGCCTTCTTGAATTCCGCTTCGGCACCAGCGAACTCACCCTCGTAATATTCAAGTTCTCCACGCTCCTCCCAGCTGTCTGCATTGAGGGGATCCAGGTCAATGGCTCTGCGATTCAATGGAAGAGCCTCATCGAAGCGGCCGAGCAAGGCTGCCGAGAAAGCCGCAGTCCTAATGACCCCGGGACTTCCGGGATCGAGAGCCACCGCCCGCTTGAAGGAGGCAGCCGCTCCAGTCCAATCGAAGTCAATCTGTTGCTGAATCCGTCCCATTTGGGAATGGGCCTCTGCCAGGTTCGGGTTCAGCGTCAGGGCTCGTTCAACCGCTTCACGCGCGAGCCGGCGACCCTCCTCAGCGGGAATAAGATTTACGTTGAGTTGCCAGAGGCGTGCCCGAGACAAAGCGGCCCAAGCCAGCGCGTAGGAGTGATCAACTTGGGTCGCCAGTTCAAAGTACCTCGCTGCCAATTCGGTATCTCTGTCGGAGTCCCGTTCAAAGTAGTAGTACCCCTGCAGGTAGGCATCAAAGGCTTCGGGATTAACAAGATGCGATTGTGCCAACTCTGCTTGCTCTTGGGGAGCCAAGCGCACCCGGATTTCGTGCGCTACAGCTCTGGCTACATCCTCTTCGACATTTAGAACGTCTTTCGCCGGATAGTCGTAATCTTGAGACCACAAGTGAGTTTGGTCCTTTACCTGAATAAGCTGAGTGGTAAGACGTATGTGATCTCCGCTTTCGCGAAGGCTGTTTTCCAGCACGTACTGTACAGAAAGATCGCGTCCAATCTGGTCAAGGCGTTCGTCTCTGTGTTTGTATCCCATGACGGAGGTTCGCGCGATCACGCCCAATTGTTCCGGGTTAAGCCGCCCTAACTGCGAAATCGTTTCCTCGGTCAGACCGTCCGCCAGATATTCCTTATTGGGGTCGCCGGTGAGATTCTCAAACGGCAGTACGGCGAGCATAACCTTTCCAGTTTTTGGGACTGCCGTGGACTGATAGTGCCGCCAGGAGATGTAGCCCACCAATGCCAAAAGAAAGATCGACGAAACCACGACAACAGCTTTATGCCAGGATTTCGACTTGCTTGGGGCCGCTTCTATTCTTGGAATATCGGGGGTCGTTTGGGCATCCGTTCGCAATCTTTCGGTCCCAGTAAGCTGACCCACTACTTGTGCTGCGAGGGCTGCTTGAGAAACAACAACGTCACCTGCAAACTGATAACCTTTGCGGGCGATCGTTACGATCAATCGGGCGTGTTCTGAATTGTCCCCCAGAGCCTTGCGCAAATGCGAGATGTACTGCGTCAGATTTCCATCTTCCACAACTGTGTCTCCCCAGACGGCTCGAAGCAATTCCTCCTTGGAAACCAAACGGTTGGGGTTTTGAAGTAGGAAGAAAAGGACGTCGAAAGCCTTTGGGGTGAGAGAGACGGGTGAATCAGCACGCAACAGAGTCCGCCGCCGAGGGTCCCACCATCAGTATGATTGTTTCGCGTGAAGCCGAACTCGATCCAGTTTCCGAAGCCTTCCGTTCAGGTAATCTCCGGCGACCGGGCCAGCATCCACAACATGAAAGCTCATGGTGGGCGCGCCGAACTGATGCTTGGGAGCTGGTACGACATCGGCCCACGGTTGAAAGAAAATACCTGATTGACCATCCATGTTGAGGGCTTGACCATACAGAGTGTTGGGGACACACGGCGCCAGAAGTACTACTACGAAAAACACAATCCTCCCGGCGCCGCTTGTGAACCACTTTTTCAACATCGTCCGTGCCTCTATTGAGTTGAAGCTAGTCCACGTCCGGTACCAATGGCCGGAGTTGATGCGCAATGCGAATAGCAATCACGGTCGGCCCGTCGGTACTGAGGGCTGTTCTGAAAGCCTCCTTGATTTCTTCCGTAGTATTGGCGACCACTCCGGCGCAACCAAAAGCCTTGGCGGTTGCGGCGATGTTGAGTCCGGGCAGATCAAGCGCGGGCACATTGGGGGTTTTTTCAAGTACTGCAAACTCTTTGAGAATCGCGTACTCGTCGTTGCACGGGACGATGTAGATGAGCTTTAGCTTCTGTTGAAGCGCTGTATAGAGGCTCTGTACGGAATATTGGAGAGCTCCATCCCCGATGGCAGCAATGACGGGACGCCCGGTTCCCAGCTTTTTCTGGGCAATTGCAACACCGACCGCCGCCGGTTCTCCCCATCCGAGTATGCCACTCGCAAAGGTGTAGTACGTACCGGGCTCGTTGATTGGCCAGTACTGGGCGAGGTCCCCGAAATTGGAAGCCGTCTCATTCACCAGAATGGCATTCGCGGGTCGTAACTCGCTCAGAGCAGCGAATGCCTCTAGGGCCGTTAAAGGACTATTGGGAGGCGTTGGAAGTTTTCGTTTAATTTGTGGTGCGACAGGAACAGGGCGCGATTTTACTTCCGGGATCGCGTCATTCAATGCCTCTAGGGCTAGCTTGGCGTCTGCCAACAGGCTGTCTCCGACGATCGCAGTGGCGGCATCGTACGGATCATTTGTGATCTGCAAGAGTTCAGCACCTTCGGGAAGGTAGTCTCCTGCAACGTAGGGGTAGTAACGAAAGATCTGCGCCCCAATTACGATGATGAGGTCATGGCCTCGAAGCCTTTTGCTCAGTGGCCCAATCGCAATCGGTGCCATGCCTCGGAACTGCGGATGAGTTTGGGGGAAGGACGCTTTCTCAGATAGCGGCGTCATATAGACCGGAGCTCTCAAACGCTCCGCAAACTTGATGCCAGCATCCCATCCTCCCGCGCGCTCGATCTCAGGCCCATAAAGCAACACTGGATTTTTGCTCTTGCGAATCCTTTCTGCAAAATGAGCAAGACGCTCAGGGTCCGGTGAGTACCGCGAACTCGCTGTTCGAACGACCGCCTCGCCCAGTGCCGGCTGATCCCAGTCGTCGAGGGGAATCGATACGAACACCGGACCAGATGGCGGTTGCAGAGCAATCGTATAGGCCTTCATGATCGCCCCGGGGACGTCTTGTGCCCTTACAGGCTGATATGCCCACTTAACCCAGGGGCGCGGCAGGGTCGTCTCCTCCCGGTTGGTTAGCATTGGTTCGCAAAGAAGCATCTCGCGTGTCTGCTGGCCAGCGGTGATAACCAGAGGCGTTTTATTCTGGAATGCCGTCATGATGTTGCCCATGCCGTTCCCGGTTCCACCTGACGTATGCAGATTCAACAGAGCTGGCTTTCCTGTAGCTTGGGCAAAGCCGTCTGCCATAGCCACGGCGGTCGCTTCCTGCAGACCGAGTACATATTCGAAGTCCGGTGGAAAGTTCTTAAGAAATGGCTGCTCTGTCGAACCGGGATTCCCAAAAACGGTTGTCAGCCCCAGCTTCCTCAGCAAGTTGTAGGTTGCGTCGTAGACGGTTAGCGCTTTCTTCCTATCACCCATGATTCGCTCCTAATTTGGTAAGACATCACGATTTAGTTTGAAAACGCTATGGACTAATGGCTTTCCTGGGGAATGTTGGGAACGAGCACTAGCTTCTTGTTCACAAATTCTTCAAGCCCCAAATTGGAGAGTTCCTTCCCGTATCCAGACCGCTTGACACCGCCGAAAGGAAGATCAGGCCAGCTCACATCCGGATAGTTGATGAAGACCATACCTGTTTCGACACGGCTGGCGACACGCTTGGCCCTCTCGATGTCTTTGGAGTAGACCGAACCACCGAGTCCAAAGGGCGAATCGTTTGCAATCGCAATGGCTTCAGCTTCATCTTTGGCGGGAAAGATGAGCGCAACGGGACCAAAGAACTCCTGTCTGTATGCGGGATTGTCAGTTGTGAGACCCGTGAGGAAAGTAGGCTCCAGGAATGCTCCAACCGTTCCCGCTCGATTTCCGCCAAGTAGAACTTTCGCTCCATGGCTCGTTGCGTCATCGATCTGTCGAAGAATCAACTGCAATGCGGCATCAGACGATAGTGGACCGAGCGTCACGCTTTCATCGAGAGGATCTCCAAGCTTCAACTCCTTCGCGGCAGCGATGAAGCGCTGCAGAAATTCGTCGAGTATCGATTCGACTACTATGAACCGCTTTGCGCCAATGCAGGTTTGTCCATTGTTGCCGAATCGACCGAGAATGGCCATTGCAACGGTGTGGTCGAGATCGGCATCATCGAGAACGATAAATGCATCACTTCCTCCCAATTCCATTGTCGACTTCTTGAGATTCTTGCCGGCCCTGGACGCCAAGGCCACTCCTGCTCGCTCCGAGCCAGTAAGCGCAATTGCTTTGACTCGTGGATCATCGATCAACGCGCCGGATTGATCATTGGTCAGGAAGAGATTGGTGTAAACGCCGACTGGCACGCCTGCATCCTTAAGAACCTGCTCGAACGCAACTGCGCACTGGGGTACGCCGGGCGCATGCTTCAACAGCATCACGTTGCCCGACATGAGGTGGGGTCCTACAAATCGCGCCAACTGGTAGTAAGGGTAGTTCCACGGCTGGATGCTCAGCAGAACGCCCAGAGGAGAAAACTCAAGGTGGGCATCTCCCATCGCAGACTTGATTGGCTTCGGCGCAAGGAACTCCGCGGCGTGGTCTGCGAAATATTGAAGGATCGCGGCGCTCAACTCGACTTCACCGCGGCTTTCTGCAATGCACTTACCCATTTCGATGGTCGCGAATTTAGCCAGCTCACCCTTCCGTTCAAGCAGGAGCTGGCTAGCGCGGGACATAATCTTTGCGCGCTCTGCGATTGGTCGAGCTGCCCAAGACACAAAAGCCTTGTCCGCGGTGGCCAAGGCGTCCATCATTTCCTGATCGGTGTGCTCTGAGAAGGTTTTAAGAACTTCTCCAGTAGCTGGATTTACGCTGCGATATGGCACGGTGAGCTCCTTTTGCAGTTCGCGTGACAGTTGACCACCACACCGCATCGCGCGGAATGCGTCGTCAAATATTTCGAGTTACACGCAGCCGGAATGAAATACTCCAGCGGGTGAACAGCGCGATAGTAGCAATCCACCAGAACTCGATAAATTACATATTCCTAGTAGTGGCCGCTCCGATCAGACTGAGATTAAATCGTCATTTCGCTCCCTCCCTATCCATTCTTCAGGGCCACAATCCCTACCAGAAACATGTAATAGCGACTGCTCGAGTTGGGCTCATACGATAAAACCCGTGTCGGTCCTACTCGAGTCGCCTATGTTTTCCAAGATCGTCGTCGCTTTGAATGATTTGCCTGAATCGCAGCGTGCGCTTCGCGCGGCGATTGAGCTCGCGCGAGCCTCCAATGCAGAACTCGCAACGGTGTCCATCCTGGGAGATATTCCCGCCTACACTTCGTTTGCAATCGTTATCGATACAAATGCTCCCAACGCGATGAGGGAAGACCAGCGCCGGGCCCATGGTGAATTGCACGAGAAAGCGTCACGGTTGGCGCAGGAGTATGGGGTTCGTGCAAAAGGCTCGATCGTAGAAGGACGAGAGGTACAGGAGGTAATTCACTTTCTGAACGATGAGCGTGCCGATCTGCTTGTTATTGGTCTTCATCAGCACGACTTCTATTTATCTCGTCTTTGGAGCTCCGTATATGACCTCGCACAAGAAGCTCCCTGCAGCGTGCTGGGTGTGCATTGAGGACGCCAGTCAGGAGCAGCGAGATACTTCAGTCGAAATTGATCTAGACTCGGAGGCTTTACGGCATGAGTAAAAAAACGTTGATCATACCGCTGATCGTCTTGCTTGCTGCTGCAGGTCTTCTCTTCGGCATTGCCGGTCACTGGACGGGTTGGCAAGGAAACCGTCCCAATCAAGCGACGGACGACGCCTACCTGAGGGCTGACATGACACCTCTGAGCACGCGAATCTCCGGGACGGTCCGCAGGGTGAACGTTAGTGATTATCAGAGCGTTAAGGCGGGCCAGACTCTCATTGAGCTTGATGACGAAGACTATCAAGCGGCCTTGAATCAAGCTCAAGCCGCACTGGCCGCATCTGAAGCCTCGCTTGCGGACAATCAGGCGGCGAAGAGAATACAGGATGCTCAAATCGATGCGGCTAAGGCAGGGATTGTGCAGGCAGAAGCCGCAATCAACGCTGCCAAAGCAGGCGTCACCTCGGTAACCCCCGAACTCGATCGTGCTTTGACAGAGTTGCATCGTCAGCAAGCGCTGTTCGACTCGAAGGCTGCAACCCACCAGCAATTGGAAACGGCCACTGCACAGCAGGGGCAGCTCAGCGGCGTGGTAGATGTGCGTAGAGCAGATCTCGCCCACGCCGAGGGAGCTTTGGCAACAAGCCAGAGCCAACTCGAGGCTGCGAAGCGTCAGCGGGAGGCGCTGAATACAAGAGATGATGTTTACAAAGCTGATATAGACGCCAAGAAGGCTGCCATTGTCGTCGCCCAGGTAAATCTGGCCTACACGCGAATCACAGCACCGACCGATGGGGCCGTCGGGGAGCGCCGCGCCCTCGCTGGCCAACTAGTCGCCCCTGGAACACAGGTGATCAGTCTGGTTCAGAGCGAAGTTTGGGTACAGGCGAATTTCAAAGAGACTCAACTGACCAATATGCGAGTTGGCGACACGGCAGACGTCCATATCGATACGTTTCCAGGTCGGGTGTTCCACGGAAAAGTAGAGCAATTCTCTCCTGCCAGCGGCTCTCAATTCGCCCTTTTGCCGCCGGACAATGCTACTGGCAACTTCACCAAGGTCGTTCAGCGAGTACCGGTCAAGATTGTGCTTTTCTCGGGGCAGCCTTACCTTGATCGGCTGCGGCCGGGGTTCTCGGCAGTTGTTACCGTTCATACCGGGAAGGCTCCAGGACGGTGATCAATGACAGGTCATGATGTCAACGCCCAAGACACTCCACCGGTAGTGACAACACATCCATTGCTGGGGGTCGCCAGTGTGCTCCTTGGTGCACTCATTGCGACATGCACGGGCCGGTTGATGAGCGTGGGGCTGGCGGACATTCGAGGGGCATTGCATTTAGGGGTCGATGAAGGGTCTTGGATCAATACCACGTTCAAACGCCTCCATGATGTTTATAGGGCCCTTCTCCGTATACCTGGGAAGCCTCCTCGGTCCCAGGCGAGTCCTTTTGGTCTGCGCATGGATCTTCACCGTAGCAAGTTTCCTGATCCCCTTGTGCCGGTTGGGGGCAAATGAGAAACACGCTCCATGAAAGGGGACAGATTATGACGACGTCAGCCTGCTCAGCACGCCGAGGACTTCGCGCAGCGGCCAGACTGTGCTTGCCCTTGGCACTCCTGGGTTCGATATTCGTCACGAATTCGGTGGCACAACAATCCTCCGCGAATCCAGTGCGATTAACACTTGAGCAGGCGATCAATATTGCCCTGAAGCAAAATCATTCTGTTCACCTCCGCAGTCTTTCTGTAGACCAGATGCTAAGCAAGAAGGATGAAGAAAGGTCCAACTACCTGCCTCAAATCAAGACCAGCGGCAGTGTTCTCCATGTGACGGAACTTGCTGGCGTTCAAATACCTGCAGGAGCGTTAGGAAGTTTTCCGACGACTGGCCCCATACCTTCAAAGCCGCTCGTTATCGATCAAGGAAGTCTCACTGGCTATACAGGAGGGGTTGGCTTGGAACAGCCACTTACTCAGCTGTTTCGTATTCACCAAGCCAACATTGCCGCCAGACAAGATGTCCTTGTGGCCAAGACCCAACTGGATCAGACACAGGATGCTGTTGCACTGCAAGTGCGCCAACTGTATTACAACATCCTGATCAACCAACAAAAGCTGCAGGCATCTCAGGAGCAGCTGGCCGCAGCCCAGATCAAGGATGAGGAGAGCCGGAGCGACGTAGCAAGGGGCAACGCTCTTGAAATATCGACTCTTCAAAGCAAAGCAGCCATCCTCCAGACGCAGCAGGAGAGCCTGACTTTACGCCTGCAAGGAAAGGATTTGCAACGTCAACTCGCAGATGTTCTTGGACTCCCCGTTGAGACACCAATTGATCTCGATCCCGGGGCGGCCGCGGCTGCGCTCGACATTCCATCGCGGGCTGATGCAATACGGATCGCATTGGACCAAAATCAGGACCTCAGAGCGGCTAGACAGACTCTTGTTAAGGCCCAGGCCGGCCTGGCCGCCGCCAGGGACGCCTACATCCCCGACGTGACAGCGCTCTCCCGATACAGCTACCAGAGTGGAGTCCCACTTCTCGTCCATAATTTCGGAACATTTGGGTTCTTACTAAGCTATGACCTTTTCGACGGCGGGCGGCGCGAAGCCAAAGTTCGGGAGGCGCGGATCGAGGTGCATTATGCGGAAGTTGCTGTAGACAAGCTGCAGTCCGAGATTGAGGTTCAAGTACAAGGCATTTACGACAGAGTCGACGAACTCAGGCAGATGGTTGATGTTGCCGGACAGGTCGTAAGGGTCCGAACAGAAGCGGCCAGGCTGGCCGATCGACAGTTTGAGCAGACTGCTGCGCTCGGCTCCGCCCGAAGTCAAAGTCACGCTGACTTGGCGAGCGCAGCAGCATCTTTGCTAGAAGCAAATTGTGGCCTCTCGTTGGCGGAGGCAGACGTGAAGAGAACGATCGGACAGATGCCGCGATAGAGAAAACTTCATACACAAGACGGTTCCTACTCGAAAGCAGGTATAGACTCCATGGACAACACACTAACTAGTGTTTTGGCGGTGCTTGGCGGTTCCGTCGTCGGCGCTTCAACTCCGATCCTCAGCAATTTCGTTCTCCAACGAAGCCAGACGCAGCGAGAGCTGACCAATCGAGAAATAGCTCAACGCGAAGAACTCTACTCAGAGTTCATACGACAGGGAACAGCCTGCTACGCAAAGGCGCTTTCACAGAGTCTCGAAAACATTGACGAGATTGTTGCAATGTACGCTCTGGTGAATCGGATCAGGCTATTCGCATCTGGCAGCGTCCTTGAGGCAGCAGAAGCGTTTGTAAAGAAGCTCGTCGAGACGTTCGGCGAGAAGAATATGAGCCTCGACCAGATCAAATCTGTCGCTCTAGAGCAGCACGCAGATCCTCTCAACGATTTCGCGCTAAAGTGCAGATCCGAACTTCGCGCCGTCTACGCGCGAGCTAATTGGAGGGGCGAGTAGCGCGAGGTATTCAGTTCGGGGCGGATCCTTGCAACCTCCCTTTAGCAAGTCCACCAAGACATCGCCATCGGGCGGCTTGGGAAGAAACCCTTGCCCCCTTCAAGGCAGAGATCCGATCGCGGAACTGCGGCTTACGATGGCGGGGTGGATTTCTACTTTAAGCACACCGACAATCCACATAAAGATGTAATGGCCGAACAGATCGACAAATAGTGGCGTAGCCTCATGTGTTTTCAGCAACGCAACTTGTAGAAGTCCTTCGGGATTACCTCGTGTTTATTCGCGCTACTTCTAGCAGAAACATGTAATTTCGAGGACTTCAACTGACTGCTACTCTGACGCTGTCAGACACCACGCCTTGACAGAAAACCATTGCTCGCGTCAGGGCATGCGGATTCCGTAGATGCCGAGACCTGTGTAGTGGAGGAGTAATCAAAAGATGCAGACGCTCCGAGCGCAAAGTCTGATTCGCCGTAGTAGTGGCGCAGCATGGCTTCTTCTGACGGGCCCCATGTTGATTGCCCAAGGGACAACTCCATCTACGCTTGCTCCTGCATCAACACCCGCGCATCAGATTTTTGATCTGTCTATCTTTGTCGTCGCAATTACCGGCGGAATATTCCTGGTAGTGGGAGGGTTACTCGCAGTTGCCCTGTATCGGTTCCGGGCACGGAAAACCGATCCCATGGCCGAACCAGCTCAAATCTACGGCAGCACGCAAATTGAACTGGCGTGGACCGTGATTCCCGTCTTGATTGTGGTCGTCCTGTTCCTGACAACGGCTCGCATCATCTTCGCGATTCAAGACGTGCAGAAGCCAACCACAGCTCTCGACGTCACCGTGATCGGGCATCAGTTCTGGTGGGAATTCCGGTACCCGAAATACGGCGTTGTCACTGCGAACGAACTTCACGTTCCAGTCAGTTCTGACTCTGCACCCAAAGCGACCTTCTTGAAGTTGACGTCTGCAGATGTTAATCACAGCTTCTGGATCCCTCAGCTGGCTGGCAAGACAGATTTGATCGCGAATCACGTGAACACGATGTGGATGGATCCCCGGAAGACTGGGCTCTACCTCGGCCAATGCGCTCAGTTCTGCGGTTCGCAGCACGCGATGATGTTGCTGCGTGTATATGTCGACACACCAGAGCAGTTCGATGCCTGGATCAAAAGTCAGGCGCAGCCAACACAACAGGGCCCAGCCGTAGAAGCAGGAAGAAATGTGTTCGAGAGGCAAGCATGCATGAACTGCCACACAGTCTCAGGAACGGCGGCGACTGGACGTTTCGGGCCTGACCTGACACACCTCATGAGCCGGGCAACACTGGCCTCCGGTGCGATGGACAACACCCCGGCGAATCTCCGCGAATGGATCAAGTCGCCAGATACATTCAAGCGCGGGGCCTTAATGCCCGCGATGCAGCTTACTGATGAGCAGTTGGATCAAGTCACTGCCTATCTCGAAACGCTGAAGTGACGACAGGATTCTGATATGAGCGATTACCCACTAACAGTCAGCCATGTGATCGACCAGAGTACTCCCACATCAGAACGGGGCACCCTCCTTGAAAAACTTCACGGATGGGTAGTGACAGTCGACCATAAACGCCTGGGCATCCTCTACATCTTGTACTCGACCTTCTTCCTGCTCGTGGCCGGGGCCGAGGCTTTGATGATCCGCCTTCAACTCGCCTATCCTCACATTCATGTTTTGAGCGCGCAGGTCTACAACCGGTTCTTCACGATGCACGGCACGACAATGGTGTTTTTAGTCGGAATGCCATTTCTATTTGGGTTCGCAAATTACATCGTGCCCCTGCAGATTGGGGCCCGTGATATGGCCTTTCCCAGACTGAATGCCTTTAGTTTCTGGCTGACGGCATTCGGTGGGCTCCTGCTCTACTACAGCTTTCTCGGTGGAGCTGGCCTCTACGGAGTGGGAAACGCCCCCGACGTCGGATGGTTCGCCTACGCTCCTCTTACTGAGCGCTCCTTTTCCCCTGGTCATGCGACGGATTATTGGGCACTCGCATTGATCGTTAGTGGATTCGGAACGCTCGGCACCGCAATCAATATCATCGCAACGGTCATCTCAATGCGCTGCAAAGGGATGACTCTCATGAGAATGCCTCTGTTCACCTGGCTACTTCTCGTGGTGAGCATGCTGACCTTGGTGACGATCACCCCACTCACTGCGGCGCAGTTCATGTTGCTCATCGATCGCTATCTGGGTGGCCACTTCTTCGATACACAAGCAGGCGGTTCATCGTTAATCTGGATTCATTTCTTCTGGATCTTCGGTCATCCTGAAGTCTATGTTCTGGTGCTTCCTGCGTTTGCAATTGCAAACGAGGTTATCCCCGTGTTTTGCCGAAAGGCGATCTTCGGCTACCCGGCGATGGTCGCTGCTTCGGTGGCGATCATGTTTGTCAGTCTTAGTGTCTGGGCTCATCACATGTTCACTGTCGGCATGACCTCTGTGTCGAACGCATTCTTCACACTCTCGACGATGCTTGTTGGTGTCCCAACCGGGATCAAGATATTCAATTGGATCGCCACTCTATGGGGCGGCAGAATACGCTTCACAACGCCGATGCTCTTCTGCATTGGATTCCTCTTTCAATTCCTAATTGCTGGATTGACCGGCATCATGCTCTCGGTGTCGCCGTGGGACTGGCAACTTCATAACTCGTATTTTGTGATTGCGCACTTCCACTATGTCCTTGTCGGCGCTATCGTGTTCTGCATCTTCGCAGGTATCTATTACTGGTACCCCAAGGCTACCGGACGCCTGATGAACGAAACGCTCGGCAAGTGGCATTTCTGGCTTTTTGTCATTGGCTTCCACATCACGTTCGACACCATGCACTTCCTTGGGCTCCTCGGAATGCCGAGATCGATCTACACCTATCAGCCGGATCGTGGATGGAATTTACTTAATCTTGTCGTCTCCATCGGAGGATTGATCCAGGGAATAGCGGTTTTGATCTTCGCATACAACTTCATCGTTTCTTGCTGGCGTGGCGAAGTCGCAGGTGACGATCCATGGGACGCGTGGACCCTGGAATGGGCGACCTCCTCTCCGCCTCCTGTCTACAACTTCGAAGAAGAACCGGAAGTGCATAGTCGCCGGCCTCTGTGGGATCTGAAGCACCCAGACGATCCAGATTGGGAGTACGAGTCGTGAGCTCAATACCTGTCGGTCATCCACTGCGTAATGTCGAGTGGAATCTTCCCAGCAAACGCCGAGTAGGTATGACGGCGCTAATTGTTGGTGAAAGTGCGATCTTTACCATCTTCGTTATTGCCTATGTCTTCTATACGGGCAAGAGCCTCACCGGGCCAACACCTGCGCAGGTATTGGAAATTCCGATTCTTGCAACGATTTGCCTGTTGTCGAGCAGCATTACGATCTGGCGCGCGGAGAAAGCTATCGAAGATGACCGAATCGGAAGCTTCACCTTTTGGCTAGGCCTCACAATCGCACTTGCGGCCGTCTTCCTTAGAGGCACAGCGCTTGAATGGAAGAAGCTAATTTATCAAGACGGGCTAACCGTCAGCACAAACCTCTTTGGCACGACGTTCTACTCGCTGGTGGGACTACACGCAACCCATGTCGTTGTCGGGCTGTTTCTTCTCACTTCGGTTTTCATCTTTTCTCTGTTTGGTTGGGTTGACTCGCGGCAGAGTGAACGCTTCGGTGTGATCGCCCTTTATTGGCACTTTGTGGATGCAGTGTGGATCGTGGTGTTTACAGTCGTTTACCTGATTGGACGGTGACTTGTGATGAATGACGGCAGCGCGGAACAAAGTCAAAGAGAGCCTATAGAGATGCCGGCAAGCACCGCATGGCCCATTCTTCTCGCCTTCGGCATCGCCCTGTGCTTCACAAGCCTTGTGACGAGCGTTGGAGTAGGTATTGCAGGCTTTCTTCTTGTCTGCTGTGGCGTTGCCGGATGGGCAAAGCAAGTCCTTCCCGAAGAACACCACGAAATGATTGCGGTTAAGGCAAGACGGTTTACACCATCAAGTGTGAGGACCCAGGTGACGCACATCCAGGTCAGTGCGGTCCACCGTGCATTCCTTCCTGTTGAAAGTTATGCCGTTACCTCCGGACTTCGTGGAGGAATTGCGGGAGGAATCGTGATGATTTTCCCCGCTCTCCTTTACGGATATCTGACTCAGCACAGTATCTGGTATGCGGTGAATTTGCTTGGAGGCGCGGGCGTTGCGCACTGGACAAACGCGACGACTGCTGACATCGCAGCCTTCCATTGGAATGGGTTGATTACAGCAACGATCATCCATGCGGCAGTTTGCACATTGATCGGGCTGCTCTACGGAGCAATGCTGCCGATGTGGCCTCGGCGACCGATCCTTCTTGGAGGAATCATTGCTCCGCTCCTTTGGACCGGCCTTCTTCACTCGATTCTCGGATTTGTTAATCCGGAGTTCAACGCCAGAATCGCGTGGGGCTGGTTCGCTCTCTCCGAGATACTCTTCGGCATCGTCGCCGGCGTCGTCGTTACGAGATCAGGCAAGATCAGAACCCATCAAACCCTGCCATTCATTCTTCGTATGGGAATCGAAGCCAAAGAGTTCAAAGACCCGAAGGGAGATGGGCAATGAAGCTTACTGCAAGAGCAATGCTGCCCTTTATTCCCCTCACCTTGCTTATGGGCAGTTTGGGCTGCAACCGGAAAGTCGGGCCTCCAAATGATCAGGATGAGTTGACGCGCCCCGAAAATGTGGCATCGTTTGACCGTCTGTACAAACAGAACTGTTCGGCCTGCCATGGAGAAAGCGGCTCTGGGGGTCCGGCTCTCGATCTGGCCAATCCGAACTATCAGGCACTTGTCGATGACGCATCATTGAAGCGCTGGATCACGTCCGGCATGCCGGGAACACAAATGCCTGTCTTTGGCGAATCCGCTGGCGGCTTCCTGACTCCGCAGCAGGTTGACGCACTCGTTGCTGGCATGCGCGTGCGCTGGAATCACAAGGATCACACTACGGCCGACATGCCTCCGTACTCTTCATCCTCATTAGGCAATGTCGAACATGGACAGGACATCTTCAAGGTGAGTTGCTGGTCCTGCCATCAGCAAAGACAGCAGAAGATCACCGACGCAAGCTACTTGGCCCTCGTAGGTGATCAGAGCCTCCGAACCATAGTTATCGCAGGTCGTCCTGATCTTGGCCATCCGGATTGGAAACAGGTCCGGCATGACCAACCCTCGACGGATCAGGATGTGAGCGACGTCATTGCGTATCTCCATTCGTTGCGAAGCGATACTCCGGGTCAGCCATATCCCGAGACAAGCATCAAGAGGTGAGTTGTGATTGAAGAGAAACTGCAAGTCGGAGAAGACGAAGAAGAGCAGACACCGGTTGACCCGTTGACTGTGTCGAGGCGGTGGTTATTACTGACAATTGGCGCGTTCTTTAACGCTGTCGTCGGCGTTGCCGTGGCAGTGCCCGTAGTGAAGTATCTCGTCTCGCCCATAAAGTCTGACGACGAATATAAGTCCTGGGTGTCACTCGGGTCTGTCGATACATTCCCTGTGGGTGAGACACGTCTTGCCAAGTTTACGAACCCGGTGAGCCGTGCATGGGATGGCGAAACTGATCGAGTCGCCTGCTGGGTACGTCGTATCTCCGAAAAAGAGTTCCAGGTATTCGCCATCAATTGCGCCCACTTGGGATGCCCCGTTCGTTGGTTTCCTCAATCGGGCTTGTTCATGTGTCCTTGCCACGGCGGCGCCTACTATGCGGACGGAAGCCGAGCTTCAGGTCCACCAGAACGGGGCCTGTTTACATACGACGCCAGGATTGTCGATGGAGCCATTCAGATCAACGCTGGTCAAATGCCAACCCTCTCCAATACAGCCAGGCTCGTTCAGATTGAGAACGCAAAGGGAGGGTCGCCATGCGCCGGTTGAAGACTCTCTACACCTGGTTCGATAGCCGGCTACAGCTCGGCGAGCCCATCAAAGAGATTGCGCTACACCCTGTACCGAACAAGACCGCCAGTTGGTGGTACGTATTCGGAAGCGCCGCCTTTGTCCTGCTCATGCTTCAAATTGTGACCGGAATCCTGCTTGCGCTGGTGTATGTCCCCACCGCCGGGCAGGCATGGAACAGCCTGAACTTTCTGAATCACCAATTGACTCTTGGCTGGTTCCTGCGCGCGATGCATGGTTGGGGATCGAACTTCATGGTCGCCGTCGTGTTGATCCACATGGCCCAGGTCTTCCTCTTCGGTGCATATAAGTTTCCGAGAGAGTTGACCTGGATTCTCGGGGTATTCCTGCTGCTCATGACCCTCGGGATGGCGTTTACAGGCCAGGTGCTACGTTTCGATCAGGATGCATACTGGGGCCTGGGCATTGGAGCATCCATCGCAAGCCGCGTCCCTTTCATTGGCAATTCAGTCGTCCACATGATGTTAGGCGGCCCTATCATTGCCGGAGCAACACTCTCCCGGTTCTTTGCACTTCATGTTTTCGTTATCCCAGGAATGCTGTTGGCCTTCGCGTGCCTTCACCTGTGGATGGTCCTCAAGCTCGGCATCAACGAGTGGCCGATGCCAGGCCGTATCGTTCGCCGCTCTACTTACCTCACGGAATACCACCACCTGACGAAGAAGGACGGTCGGCCATTCGTGCCGGGAGCTGTTTGGAAGGACGCCTTCTTCTCCGCGGCGATCCTCGCCGCAGTCGCCGTTTGCGCTGCAGTGTTCGGACCGTACGGACCTGGAGGACAACCGGATCCTACGATCATTCAGACGGCGCCGAAACCAGATTTCTTCTTCCTGTGGCTTTACGCAGTATTGTCTTATCTGCCTCCAAGTCTGGAGACGCCGTTTCTCCTGATCGCTCCTGTGCTGGGAATCGCTGGACTCGTAGCCCTTCCGTTTTACGCAGGTGAAGGCGAGAAGAGCTGGCATAAGCGCCCGATCGCAATCATCATGTTGACGACCGTAGCGGTCGCATGGGGCGTGTTCACGCACCTCGGGACCTTCACGCCCTGGAGCCCAAAGATGAATGCATGGAGCGGCGGTTCCCCGATCCCCGTCCGTTATACGCACGATGCAAGCCCACTCCAACGCCAAGGCGCTATCGTTTTTCAGTCGAAGCAATGCCGTAACTGCCACTCAATTGCAGGCGTGGGCGGAGAGCGTGGCCCGGCTCTGGATCTTGTGGCAACGCGTCTCACGGAGGATCAGCTGATCCGCCAGGTTCTTCAGGGCGGGGGCAACATGCCGGCGTACGGCAAGAATCTTAGCCCCTCCGAGACCACTGCCCTCGTTCAGTTTCTGGAAACCCTGCATCCCCCTAACCAACCCGCGGCCGCAGATGCATCGCGTCAGGCAGCCATGGCAGAACCCGTGCCCAAACCGTGAAGGAGGCTAGTTGGAAACCTCTTCGTTGAGCCTCATTACCGATTGGGATATCCCTCCCGCAGTCACGGGCACTCTCGTGGCTGTGGGCTTCATTTACGTGCGAGGTTGGCTTGCCCTCAGGCGCACTCGACCAAATCAGATCTCTGAGTGGCGGCTCTTCTCCTTCCTTGCGGGACTACTTGCCATCTTCGTGGCGGTTTCTTCATCTCTCGACACTTACAGCGAAACACTGCTCTTCATGCACATGGCCCAACACTTCGTGCTAATGTCGGTGGCTCCTCCGCTCATTGTGTTAGGATGCCCGTCCGTCCCTATGCTGCGCGGACTACCGGGCCCGATCGTGAGCCGAATTGGAGGACCGATCTTTCGATCTTCACTGGTGCATTCCATTCAGAAGCTCTTTTCTCGCCTGCCGTTTGCGTGGCTCGCAATGAACGCGACCTATGTTGGCTGGCACATTCCGAAAGCCTACGAATTTGCATTGTCATCAGAGAATTGGCACAACTTCGAACACTTCTGTTTTTTCGCGACGAGCCTCATCTTTTGGTGGCCCATTGTGCAGCCCTGGCCGGCACGACGTCGGTTGAATCCCTGGATGATCATTCCATATCTTTTGACTTCGGACCTTGTAAACACTGGCTTATCAGCATTCCTGTGTTTTTCAGGGCGGTTGCTCTATCCGAGTTATGGGGTTGTCGAACGGCCTTTCGGAATCGACGCGTTGAAGGACCAGATCGCTGCGGGAGCCTTTATGTGGGTATTCGGGTCTTTGGTGTTTCTTATTCCCGCCATCTACCTGACTACTCGATTCCTGACGAACAGTCGACTCGTGAATGAGAAGACAGGACTGGAGAAGGCTCGTGCGCTGGCTCGGTAAAGTAATAGAGTTCGTCGGAAAGGTCGGGTTGTTTAGCTTGCGGGTCGTCGTCGATTCCCTCAGGCCGCCGTTCGAATTTGCCCAGTTTTTCCGTCAACTCGCAGAAGTGGGAAACAAATCACTCGCGCTCGTCATCGTGTCCGGCTTCGCCTTGGGAGCCGTCATGACTCTCCACACAAGAAACACCCTGGTGACGTTTGGCGCCACGGCAATGATACCGGCCGTGCAGGCAGTATCCTTCTTTGTCGAAATTGGGCCATTGGTAGCGGGACTGCTGCTCGCGGGTCGAGTCGGCTCAGGAATCGGTGCGGTCCTTGCAAACATGAGGGCCTCTGAGCAGATTGACGCTATCGAGTCGTTATCGATTGACTCGTTCAAGTTCCTGGTGGTGCCTCGAGTCCTAGCCTGTGTGATCGCTCTTCCCTTTCTGACACTTTTCATGGATTTCGCAGGCCTACTCGGAGGCTTCCTCTCAGAAGTGCTCGCCTCTCACATAGCGCCGACACTCTATATCAATCGCGCATTTGACTATCTTCAGTGGTCTAACTTCATTGCACCTACCCTGAAAACCGCGGTATTCGGTTTCATTATCGGTTCCGTCTCTTCCTACTTCGGCTATACGACGGACAAGGGAGCGCAGGGCGTTGGCGAAGCTGCTACGAACAGTGTTGTTCTGTCTTCTCTGCTGATCATTGTTGCTGACGTATTGCTGATCAAGTGCATCTTCTTCCTCTTCCCGGAAACGGCTATATGAGCGAGTACCAGGCTATCGCGGTGGAGTTTAAGCGTGTGATGAAGTCGTTCGGTACAAAACGCGTACTGAATGATGTGTCTTTTCACATCGATCAAGGTCACGCCCTATGTCTGCTCGGGCGCAGCGGTACTGGGAAGAGCGTCACCCTCAAACTGATTATGGCTCTCATGCGGCCCGACTCAGGAGAGGTCTGGGTTGATCAGGACAACGTCGTCGGCATGGGCGAGAAACGTCTGTCTCTCGTTCGCAAAAAGATGGGATACCTGTTTCAGGATGCAGCTCTCTTTGATTCCTTGACACTTTACGAAAACCTCGCACTGCCACTCGCCAGGCTCACCAAGAAATTCAAGGACGAGATTGATGACGTGGTCCACCGTGTTCTTGCCGATGTTGGCCTAGGATCCGATGGTGCGAAATATCCATCCGCACTATCGGGAGGTATGAAGAAGAGAGCAGGCCTCGCCAGAGCGTTAGTACTTGAACCCAAGATTCTTCTGGCTGACGAGCCAAGCAGTGGGCTCGACCGTATCACTGCCTCTGAGATCGATGAGCTTCTCATGCGTCGCAAAACCGAGCATGGGACCGCTCTGATCATCGTGACACATGATGTGCATGGAGCCCGAAGGGTAGCTGACCGGGTCGGCGTGCTCGACAAAGGAAATCTTGTCGCCTTCGGATCGGTAGACGAGGTAAGCCAGAGCGAAAGCGAAGTCGCTCGCAAACTGATTACGGAGTGAAACAATGTCCATAAGATATCTTGCTGTTGGAATCTTCATCATCGTCGGCATGACGTTGTTTGCTCTCGGAATCTTCCTCGTTGGAAGTCGTCATGAGGCATTCTCGCGCCACGTGCTTCTGTATACCGAGTTCGCCGATCTCGATGGCATAGCCAAAGGTTCAAAGGTGCAAGTAGCCGGTATGGATGCGGGTCAGGTGACGAAGATCGACGTACCTGATTCGCCGAATGAGCATTTTCGGGTTCAGATGAAGGTCGACGAGCAGCTTCATGGTCTGGTTCGAAGCGACTCGGTCGTAACGGTCGATACAGAGGGTGTGGTTGGTGACACTTTTCTGACGATCCATTCCGGGTCTCCGAATGCGGCGATCGCGCAAGCTGGCTCGGTACTGCAAAGCAAGCCTCCCGTAAGCATGTCCGACCTGCTCACTCATGGTCTCGGGATCATGAATGACGCAGACGCAACGATAAAGCAGGTGGGAGGAAAGCTGAACGTTGCACTGGACGAAGTCAATGGTGCGGTCGGTAACGCAAACGATCTGCTCGTGGGGCTTAAAGAGGGCCGAGGGCCAGCGGGTATGCTTCTCCGGGATGAGAGGATGGCAGGCCAGATTCGAGAGACCATGTCGAACGTGCAGTCGACAACCTCGAACCTCAACCAGGCTTCGGGCCGAGTGAACAGCCTTGTTGCAGATGTTCAGCAGCGTGAACTACCTCAAAAGCTTGACGACACAATGACGCAAATTCATTCCGCGTCGACCCGCGCCGATGCAACCATCCAACAAGTCCAGCAAAGCCTGACCCAGGCCCTGGGACCCGATGCAAATGGTGTCGCGGCAGGACAGAACATCAGCGAATCCCTGACCAATGTCAACGTTGCGACAGGTAACATGGCAGAGGATACCGAGGCTCTCAAACACAACTTCTTCTTCAAGGGTTTCTTCAACCACCGTGGCTACTACACGCTCACCAGTCTGTCCCCACAGGAATATAGACGCAGTAAGCTTTTCGGCAGTACCCAAAGCCCAAGGGCCTGGTTGCAGGCGGACGCATTGTTTCAGCACGGACCTCATGGCACGGAAGAATTGACCGAAAGTGGCAAGCACGCGATCGATGCTGCCGTTGCTTCCTTTAGAGATTCGATCTTCACACATCCTATTGTGATCGAGGGATACTCAGATGCAACAGCGTCAGCCGATGCCCTTTCCTGGTCTTACGCACGCGCACAGCTCGTTCGAAACTATCTCGAAGCAAGGTACCCGTTCACCGCAAAGAATGTGGGCGTAATGCCCCTTAGTGCAACTCCTCCGCCAGGTCTGGGGCATGATCACTGGTCCGGTGTGTCCATCCTGATCGCGACGAAAAAGTAGTCCCTATTGCGGGTACAACGGCTGCGTGATGCGTACGAGGAACATGTAATTTCCCCGGCAAACATGAGGCGATAGTATTTGCGCAGTGCTGGGTGTCAGGTCTGCCGATGTGCTTCAGTTGGCAGCTCCGGATACCTCACTGAGTCTCACTGCGATCGCGACCAATCCCTGAAATGAATGCCCGGTGCAAAGGAGAATATCGATGGATCGACGGCACCTACGACATGGTCGCCGTTCAGGAACTGCCGAAATACAAACGTACGTCTGGAGTTGATTTGTTGGCAAATCGATGTTGTGAAGTATGCCGAAGCTTTTGGAGCAGCCGGCTTTATGGTCGATGCCCCGAACTGGAAACTTCTACTTTCTGTCTGGAGCTAAACATGGAGCTAACGAGAACCCTGATGCATACACGAAAGGAATCCCGGCGGTTCAAAACGATCACTCTCGCAGCAGGACCGAATCGCTGCAGCTATGAGAATCCATCGATCTTTGTCCTGCGTACGGATGATGATCTCATCACGGCGGCTCAGTCAGGTGACCACGAGGCCTTTGTTGAGCTCTACCGGCGGCACGCTCAAGCCACGAGGCTAAGGATTCTTGCCATTGTCCGCCATCAGGAGGATGCCGAAGACGCAATGCAGGAGACATTGCTCCGCGCCTACGAGAACCTCGGAAGATTTCGTCAGGCCTGCAAGTTCTCAACGTGGATCACCGCCATCGGTACCAATACCGCGCTGACCGTGATTCGAAAGAGAAAGTCTCGGCGAGAATCAGATGTAGAACCGCATAGCCCTGGCAAACCAGTCTTAAACATCGCCGATCACGCGCCAGATCCTGAGCACTGCGTAGCGAAGGCACAGATTATTCTCCTCCTTCGGAAAGAACTTCATCGCCTCCCACCGAAACTGCAGGAGGTAGTGACCCGCTATTATGGCCACGATTATTCTCTACAAGAAGCTGCTGACGAGTTAGGAATCTCCGTCGCGGCAGCTAAGTCTCGACTCTTGCGAGGGCGGCGAAGCTTAAGATTGTCATTCAAAAGAAAGGGTCTTTTAGACTTGCACGCCCGCTAACGTTGCAAATCAAGTTTCACCTTAGTTTGACAATCACCTGATTTCGGGGTTCCAACCCGCCCACCCATAGCCTTTCCCCTGGCGGTGTAAATTACCTTCTCGACTGACATAGTGAAACCCTCTCGATTCCTGGCGCGACTTGAATCAACTGTCCGACAGCTTGCGGATGATCAGCCGATCACCGCGCTTACCGCTCACATAGGTCCACGCCCATTGCAAGAGGACGCTGAACCTCAAGCTGTTCTCGGCCAGAAATTGAATGTGTACAAGAGCCCACACGAGCCAGGCCATAAAGCCGCTAAGCTGAATTCCGGCGCTTTGCAGCACCGCAAAATTCTTGCCCACAACGGCAAGATTACCCTTATCGAAATAACGAAATGGAGGCAACGCAGTATGGCCAATCACCCTGCGGAAGATTGACTTGGCTGCATATCTCCCCTGCTGCATCGCAACTTGCGCGACTCCGGGAAGTGGCCGGCCGTTCTGATCTAACGATGCTGTGTCTCCAACTACAAAAATGTCCGGATGATCGGGAACGGTGAGGTCCGGTTGAATGCGAACGCGGCCCGCTCGGTCAACGGTACATCCGAGCCACTTTCCGGCGGGCGAAGGAGCCACACCGGCTGTCCATACTACCGTCTTTGCTTGAATGCGTTCATCGCCGATGATCACACCATCTCCGTCGATTGATTGAACCGGCTTCCCAAGACGGACATCAATACCAAGCGACACCAACCGCTGTCTCGCTGCCTCAGATAACTTTTCCGAAAAAGTGCCAAGTGGGCGAGATGCCATATCCGCAAGAACGATGTGGGCTGACTTCGGATCGATGCGGCGGAAGTCTTTTCGGAATGTGGTTTGGGTCATGACTGCAATCGCGCTCGCCATCTCGACGCCGGTCGGTCCTGCGCCGACCATCACAAAGGTCATCAAGGCTTTTCGTCGATCCGGGTCATCTTCGATCTCGGCCTTCTCAAAGGCATCAAGTAAATGATTTCGGAGTGATTCGGCGTCTGACAGACTCTTGAGCCCTGGTGCAAAAGCGGCAAATTCGTCATGACCGAAATAGCTGTGAGTCGCACCAGTTGCAAGAATCAGATAGTCATAGCTGATCCTGATTCCGACCTTGTCGTCTGCATCCACGATGACCTGCCTTGAAGCTGCATTGACCCCGGTCACGTTGCCCAGCATCACAGTTGTGTTTGTCTGCTCAGTCATGAGGCTGCGGATGGACGATGCAATCTGCCCGGGGGCCAATACTGAGGTTGCCACCTGGTACAGAAGAGGCTGGAAGACATGATGATTGGAGCGATCGATGAGCAGCACGTCCACCGGAGAACGCTTTAATTCCTTAGCTGCAGCTAGTCCACCAAAGCCGCCACCGACAATTACCACGAGAGGAACTTTCATCGTCATCTCTTCGCTCTCAGATCTCGAATTTTGAGACCGCACTTCGCTTTGACACGCACAGAGTCCATGCACACTCGAATTGTCATTCGTCCGCTCCCAGGTGCATCAAGGCCGGAGTAAGAGTCTTCCACCCAGAGAGTAGCAATCACTTCGTGCAGAAACAATCACATGTTCCTGTAATATGCCCCCCTTCCATCGAGTCGCTAATCGCAGAAAGGAACAGACCCGCACAACTCCCTTCCCTGGAGTAGGTTCATCTTTGAGAGACAGCTAGCTGCCCCTGCGTTCCGAGGCCGAACGGAAGGGAGCGAGTGCTTCGAAGTTACGCGGTTTCGCTGGAATTGAATCGAGGCTTTCGTTTCTCGAAGAAAGCGGTAAGCGCCTCTCGAGCGTCGGCCGAACGAACTCTTTCGCTAAACTCCAGCAGTTCGTCCTGGGTAGCCTGTTCCACACGTGGTCGAAATTGACGGCGCAGAAGTTGCTTGGAAGCGTTGAGTGCAGCCAGTGGCTTCTGTGCCAGCTCTTGAGCGATTTTTTCCGCGGAGCCAAGGACTTCAGCATCGGGGAGGACCTTGGTGACCAGTCCCAGGTTCAGGGCCGTGGGTGCATCGAAAGGGTGTCCGAGGAGAATGATCTCAGCCGCGCGAAGGTAGCCAACCTGATCGGGCAACGAGAAGCTGGTTCCAAACTCCGGCACCAGAGCCAGATTGATGAACGGATACTGGAACCTGGCGCTCTGACCGGAGACGACGAAGTCGAAGTAGGTGAGCATGGTGGCTCCTGAGCCGACCGCTGCACCTCGTACTGCGCCGACGAGTGGCTTGTCGAACACGCGAAGAGCATCGATCAGCTGCTTTTGCGGGCTTTCTCCACTGCAGGGAGGATGGTCGAGAAAGTCCTGAAGATCATTTCCCGCGGAGTAGTTGTCGCCGGCCGCGGATACCAGCACTACCCGAATCTCGGGCTCTGTCTGAGCCTTGTTCAACAGGGCGGCGAACTCCGTATACATGTCCAGAGTAAGGGCGTTCCGCTTTTGAGGGCGATTCAACTCTATCTTGAGAATGCCTCCTTCCAGACTATGGAGAATATATTTCATACCACCTCCTCCTAATTCCACAACGCACGTCTGGCATGAAGGTGCGGGCAACATGCGTTGATTTGGTTATCGTTTTCTTTGTTCAGAAGCTGTGCTGGATCGCAATTACTTACCCTGGAATTGCGGAGCGCGCTTCTGGACGAAGGCGGAGGTGCCTTCTTTCCTGTCCTCGGTGCCTGCAGCAAGTGCGAAGTACTTCGCCTCGAGCGTCAAACCTGAAGTGAGGTCGGTGTCAACGCCCTTGTTCACCGCGTCGATGGCGTAGCGGATCGCAATCGGCGCATTTGCGTCGATCTGCTTGAGAATGGCCTCACAGCGCGATATCAGGTCGGCAGCCGGAACGACCTCATTCACTAGCCCGATGCGGTGAGCCTCATGGGCATCGATCAGATCGCCAGTCAGAATCAGTTGCAGGGCTCGACCTTTGCCTACGAGACGCGGCAGCCTCTGCGTTCCACCATATCCGGGTATGATGCCGAGCTTCACCTCTGGCTGGCCGAACTTTGCGTTTTCCGCAGCGATACGAATGGTGCACGCCATCGCCGTTTCACAACCGCCACCCAAGGCGAAGCCGTTCACTGCTGCGATCACAGGCTTGCCAAGTGTCTCAATGAACGAGAGTACCTGCTGGCCTTTCTCGGAGAACTCACCGGCCTTGCCGCCGTCGATTGCCGAAAGCTCCGCAATATCGGCGCCAGCGATGAATGCCTTTTCCCCACTTCCGGTCAGGATGATGCCTTTGACTGTTTCATCTTCCTTGGCCGCATGAAACGCGGCGTTGAGTTCTTCAACGGTCCGCCGGTTGAGTGCGTTCATCACCTTCGGGCGATTCATGGTGATGTAAGCGATCGATCCTCTAACCTCATACGTGATGTTTTCGAAGCTGGTGGACACTTGTGTAGCACTCATGAGACTTTCTCCTCTTTACTAGATGGGTTTTCCAGGGGCTTGCGTTGGTACCTCGGCATGGGGCGCCTGTGGTGCCGCGCCGCTGGCACGCAGCCCTGCGATCTCGTCAGTTGTAAATCCAAGTTCATTCAGCACTTCATCGTTATGCTCGCCGATTCCCGGCGCGCGCCTGGCAGGCACCTTAGTAACGCCGTGCACTTGAATGGGGCTGCTGATGGTTGCGGTCAACTTCTCGCCGGCTCCTTCGAACGGAACAACGATGTCATTCGCTCGCAGTTGCGGATCATTAACGACTTCCTGCGGCTCACGCACCGCGCCGAAGGGGACGTGAACGCCGTTAAAAACCTCATACCAATGCGACATTGGCTGCGTACTAAAGATCTCATCGAGGATTGCCGTCAGTTGCGGCCGGTTCTGCGCCAGCTTGGCGGGATCCGAGAATCGCGGGTCTGTCAGGATATCCTCACGGCCTAGTGCTTTTAGAATCGCTGGTATCTTGTCCGGAGTAACTACCAAAACGAACCAGGTGCCATCGGAAGAACGATACGTGTTCAAACCTGCATTTGTGGGATGTGCTCGATCGTGCAGCCCATAAAAACTCGCACCGCATAGAGCGGCCTGGATAAATACACTGGCCGACCAGACACCTGCCGCGAGAAGCGAAGTCGTGACATAGGATCCTTTGCCGGTGCGTTCGCGACGATAAAGAGCGGTCACGATTGCGCCATAAATGGCGACCGCAGTCGCGTTATCGCCGCTACCGGCCACAGGCCATGTCGGCGGCTCTCCAGCGTCGCGCGTCATAAATAACAACCCGCTTCGCGCCCAGAAGGCCGTGAGATCGAACCCCGGAAGAGCTGCGTCCGGACCTTTCTCCCCAAAGCCGGTGAGATCCGCATAGATCAGGCGCGGATTCCACTGCACAACATCGTCATATTCGAGCTTCAATTTTTGGCGTGCGGGATGCGGCGTATTGACGATGAAGACGTCGGCCCATTTGGCTAACCGCTCGAGAACCTGCTGCGCGCTCGCAGCCTTCAGATCGAGCGCAACGCCACGCTTGTTTCGATTAGCCAGTTCGAAGGGATAAGGCTCTTCCGAATGCGGCTGCGGAGGGATCTTATGCCCTTTTCTCCACAGCTCTCCGTCGGGTGGCTCGACCTTGATCACATCCGCGCCGAAGTCTGACAGGATTGTCGCCGCTGCGGGACCCGCGATAAAACTAGCAAGGTCTACTACTTTCAATCCCGTAAAAATCTTCTCATCACTCATAAAGTCTCCCTATTTCATCTGCTGGTCAGCTACGTAGTGAAGCGCATCCAATGCCTTCTGGCTTCGTTTCATGTTTTCGAAATTCCCTTCAGGTTCTGGAGCGTCACACACGTCTGGATTGCCCAGACCAATACTTTTCCCGTAAAACTCGTTTCAGAATCTTGCCCGAACCGGACTTGGGGAGTTCGCCTGTCATGAAGTCGATATGCCGAGGGACCTTGTAAGAAGCGATCCTCGTTTTGCAGTGCTGTTGGACTTCTTCAGCAGACAAGTCAGCTCCCGGACGCAGAACAATGACTGCAGCCACCAGTTCACCCCATTTCTCATCTGGGATGCCAAACACTGCAGCTTCCTTGACCTGGGGGATCTCATAGATAGCCGCTTCGACTTCACCGGAGTAGACATTCTCTCCACCGCTCACGATCATCTCTTTTGCACGATCGACGATGTAGAAGTAGCCGTCTTCGTCCTGAAATCCGACGTCTCCGGTGTGAAAGAACCCTCCCAGCAATGCATCTGAGGTTTCACTGGTCGCGGATTCATCACCCGGCAGGTTTTCTTCAAGGTCGTGCCAATAACACAGCATGATGCCTGGACCGCGGGCCACGAGATTGCCTAGTTCGCCAGAAGTCGCCGGTTCTCCATTTGCCTTTACGACTCTCAGATCGATGCCGGGGCAAGTGCGTCCGCAAGACGTTAGTCTGTCTTCGGTGTGCTCGGCATCGGTTAAACCAGTCAGAAAGCCGGCTTCGCTTAATCCATAGACCTGAAGCAACTTTGCCCTCGGCAAGAGTCTGCGTATGTCCCGTACAAGCGATGGTGCGATCGGCGAGCCGCCATATGCCAGCACCTCCAGAGACTCCAGGTTGTACGCATGAAGCTCTTCAAATTGACAAAGCACATTGATCATCGATGGGACCACCACCGTGTGTGTCACTCCGTTTACCTGAACTGATGCGCAGAACGATGCGGGATCAAAGTGCGGTAAAGTCACCTGTACCGCGCCGAAGACCGGGGCCGCGAACATCGCCGGAAAATCGGCAATATGGAAGATCGGCGATGCATGAAGAAAGACCGCCTTTTCCGTATACGACAGCCAATAGTTGAGATCGTGAATGTTTGAGAAGATGTTCGCGTGTGTAAGCGCGGCCCCCTTGGGCTGTCCTGTCGTTCCACTCGTGTATAGGAGAACGAGGATTGCATCGGGATCGTAAAACTCTCCGGCGTATAGCTCTTCTTCAGCGTCATCGAGAGCCGAGAGATCGATCACGTGTTCCCAGTCGGGTCGCGCAATCGGAGCCGAAAACTTCGAATGCCGAATGAGGCCTCGTGGTTGCGAATCCTCCAGCAATCGATCGATCTCGGCACCTGCATAACGCGTGTTGATGGGAACCGCGATAGCGCCCAACAGGCTGCAGGCATAGATGAGTTCGATGTAGTCCGGCCCATTTGGCATCAGGAGGGCCAGACGATCTCCACCCAGAAGACCGCGACGCCGAAGCGCTGCGGCGATCCTTCTCACTCTGACGTCAAGTTCGCGAAATGTCACTGCCTGTCCATCCCGCAGCAGAGCTGCGTGCTGCGGGAAGTACTGCAGGGCGCGACCAACAGAATGGGTGTAAATCATCGAAGCCTCTCACTCGCTAACGACAGACGCGATCTGACTAAATGAATGCGCTGAAGCCCGAGATGGCGCGGCCAACGATGAGGGTATTCATTTCACGCGTTCCCTCGTAGGAGTAGATCGCTTCGGAGTCGGCAAAGAAACGGCCAATATTGTAGTCAAGAAGGATTCCATTGGCTCCAAGAAGCTCTCTGGCATATCCAACCGTTTCGCGCATTTTGACTGTGCAGAAGGCCTTGGCAAGAGAAGCATGTTCGTCCGCCAGCTTGCCCTGGTCCTGCAACTGGGAAAGCCGCATTACCATGCACTGACAGGCGGTGATGTTTCCGACCATCTTTACGAGCAGATCCTGGATCAGCTGGAACGAAGCGATTGGCTTGCCGAACTGTTCGCGTTGCTGTGCGTACAGCAATGCATTTTCATAGGCGCCCATCTGGCATCCAACGGCCTCCCATGCGACGAAGCCGCGGGTCATGCGAAGTACGCGGGCAGTGTCGCGGAAGGAGGCGTCGTTCTGCAGGCGGTTCTCTTCAGACACCTTGCAGTTCTCAAGAGTGATCAGTCCATTCTGCACAACTCGCAGGGCCATCTTGTGCTGAATCTTCTCAACCTTGAAGCCAGGGCTCTTGTTCTCGACGATGAAGCCTTTCACTTGGCCGTCTGCCACATCGCGTGCCCAGATGATCGTGACGTCTCCCCAGGTCGAATTACCGATCCACTTCTTCTGACCGTTTAGGATCCATGTGTCACCCTCCCGCCGAGCGCTAGTCAAGAGACCACCGGAGGCGCCAGAGCCCACCAGAGGCTCCGTCAGACCGAAGGATCCGATCTTCTCGAGGCGCGCCATCGGAGGCAACCATTTTTTCTTCTGCTCTTCTGACCCGCACAGATAGATGGATCCCATCGCGAGCCCGCTGTGGACGCCGTAGAACGTGGCCAACGAGCAATCAACCTTCGCGATCTCCATCGCAACGTAGCAGCCCAGCAGGTTGCTCCCACCGGCGCACTCATAGCCCTCAAAACCAAGCCCTGCAATCTGAAGGTCACGGATACCTGGGACAAGGTCGAAGGGGAACTCGTCCCTCGCCCAGAAATCGTTGATGATGGGCGCGACGGAGGTCTGCATGAACTCGCGGACCTTGTTGACCTTCTCCTGCTCAGCTTCAGACAACATCTGAAAGGTCTGGTAGAAATCGCTGTTCGGCTTCGGTAGTACCTTTGGCTTCCTTGTTTCCTGACTGTGTGCTTCGGGCATGGATTCCTCCAGGGTTCTTCTCTTTCGTTGTGGCACCAGATTGCGACTGCAAATCATACTGGCTGCTAAGGAGCAATCTGCGTAAGCTAAACCGGTCAAGTCCGCGAACAGCAAGCAGCGACTTGTAAGCCGCGAGGTTCGTCGTTCGGTCGAGACTAATATCGCGGCACTCCTTTAATAGAGGACTCGACTCGCGATCGATGTTCTCGATGGCCGAGGTTCATGGCCGATCTGAGAGGGTCAGCGTACTCCGCAGAGTCTGGACGAAACCCCTGCGACGAACGCTCCCCATTTTTTAGCAATTTTTCAACTACTCATCCGATCCCCGATCACTCGCGGTCTCGATCATCAAACATGCCCATACTATCCAAGCGTTGATGGAGTCGCTATTACATGTTCCTAGTAACGCGGAATAGTTTTCCGCATAACGAATGATCTACACGGTCGCTGTGAAGAGTACCGCGTCTTCGGAACGCCGTGAATGCGCGGTCTCGATCAAGGACGAAATAGCTGCATTCAACACACGCTTCGGATCGAGTAACTTCACAACATTTTTAAATTAGGTCAATCGCTTGCCGCCGTTGGCTCTGGCGTACTAAGTAAGAGATTTAATTTAGCTCTATAGTCCAAGTTATTTTCCGTCGGAGTTACCCGCCGTGAGCTCCGACGATCAAAAGTGAGATCGAGAGCCCGATGCCCATCCGTTTTTCGCGGTCGTGACGAAAGCGCACTGCGCGGCTCAGATGCCACCTACACATGCCATCTGCTCGTCGCTGGTAATGTTGTGGACAGCCAATCTGGCAGATCGGCTCATGCATATTCCTGGGTTTAAGCTGTCGCGGGACTCGCATGAGACAGCGGTAAAGCCACGTTGAAGATTGCACCGCCAGCTTTGTTATTCTCCGCCCAAAGCCGGCCTCCATGGGCTTCAACGATGGAGCGTGATACGGCCAAGCCTATGCCCATGCCATTCTTCTTTGTGGTCATAAAGGCGTCAAAGATCTGCTCCGGATCATGAACTCCCGGCCCGTTATCGATCACCTGGACGAGCATCCTGTCTGGATCTGTAACAGCCGCTCGGAGTGTTACCTGAGGGGGCACTTGTTGTCCCTCCAACGCTTCGATAGCGTTCACGATCAGATTAATGAAGACTTGCTGGATCTGAATCTGATCGACAGGAATCGCAGGGAGACACTCTTCGAAGTGGCACTCGACACGTACGGCGCGTTTCTTGGGGTCCTCCTGCACAACTCGGACAACTTCATTGAGAATGTCCGGAAGCTTGACATCTTTCTTCACTAAGGACTCCTGCTTGAAGAGTGCTCGAATATGTTGCATCGTTTCGTCAGCCGTACGGGCATCTCGTATAGTCCGTTCAATCGACGAAGCTACCTCCGTCACATCCGGCGAAACGGCATTCAACCACCTCTTCGCCGCCTGTGCGTTTGCAAGGATCGACGTGAGCGGCTGGTTCAGTTCGTGAGCGATCGAAGCTGCGAGTTCTGCGACGGTCGCCAACCGGGAAGCTTTCGCGAGCTTGTCACGCGTTTCGCGAAGGTGATCTTCTACTTGTTTCCGATCATCGATGTCCATCGAGAGACCGTACCACTGAATGATCTTACCTTCGGGATCACGCAAAGGCTCGCCTCTTACATGATTCCAACGGAACTCTCCATCCGAGCGTCGATAGCGCTGTATTACGTTGAAAGACTCTCCAGTTTCGATTGACCGGAAGAATGCCTTCGCGTTCGCCTCTCGATCATGAGGATGAATGAAATTCTCCCACCCGCGATTAGTGTACTGTTCAACGGAAGCCCCACGATATTCAAGAAATCTCTGAGAGAGATAAGTTGGTTCTCCGGTCGGCGACAATGCCCAAAGCATTGCAGGAATGGTTTCGATGATGCCAAGAAGTTCATGCTCTCGCATCTGAAGAGCACTTTGAGTCCTCTTCAAAACGTCGATATCGAAGAGAAACCCGTACCATTTAACGATCTTCCCTTCGTCATCTCGAAGAGGGAGGCTACGGTTCAAGAACCAGTGGTAGACTCCGTCGGCGCCACGGCAGCGTAGCTCCTGCTCAACAGGTTCTCCTGAGGCCAATCCTGCCTGCCGGTTTGCCAACACTCGATCGATGTCGTCGGGATGGATCACACTCGCCCAGCCCCCTCCCAGCGCCTCTTCTGTCGTCTGACCGGAATAGTCCAACCAACTCTGGCTCAGAAAACCCAATTTTCCGTCGGGCGAAGAGATCCCTACGATTGCGGGCATTACATCAATGAGGGTCTGAAGCTCTCTCTCGTTCCTCCGGACTGTTTCCTCTGCTCGCTTCTGCTCATCGATGTCCATCGAGAGGCCGTACCACTGAATGATCTTGCCGTCGGGATCACGCAAAGGCTCGCCCATCGTGTGATGCCATCGGTACTCTCCATCTGCGCGTCGCCAGCGGTTTATTACGTTGAATAGTTCTCCAGTTTCGAGTGCACGGGCGAATAGCTTCCCAGTCTCCTCTTGATCATCGGGATGAATGATTCTCACCCACCCCCCATTAACGAAGTCTTCGAAGGGAGCCCCAAAATATTCGAGGAATCTTTTAGAGAGATGACTTGGTTCTCCGTTCGGCCACAATGACCAAAGCATTGAGGGTATTGTTTCGATAATGCCAAGCAGCTGCTGCTCTCGCGTTTGAAGAGCGCTTTCAGTCTCCTTCAATACGTCGATATCAAAAAGAATCCCGTACCACTTAATGATTTTCCCTTCATCATTGCGGAGAGGGAGATTGCGATCCAGGAACCAGCGATAGGTTCCGTCCGCCCGCCGGCAACGAAACTCCATCTCAACAGGCTCTCCTGATTCCAATCCCGCCTGCCAGTTTGCCAACACTCGGTCGGCGTCGTCAGGATGGAGCGCACCCGCCCAGCCCCGTCCCATCGCCTCTTCTCTAGTCTGGCCGGAGTACTCCAACCAGCTGTGGCTCAGAAAATCAGCGGTTCCATCGGGCAAGCAGGTCCCCACGTAGGCGGGCATTACATCGATGAAGGTCCGAAGCTCTCTCTCGTTGCACAGGATCTTCTCTTCCGCCGTCTTGCGCTCGGTGATGTCGGTCACCGCCCCGATAAACTCGCGATTGCCAGATCCATCCTCTAAAACGTGAGCTATCGCGTGGACGTGCTTGACTCGCCCGTCCGCCAGCAGCAAGCGATACTCATGTTCGAAGCCAGTGCCAGTCTGAGACGCGCGACCAATGACCTGTTGTACGAGAGTTCTGTCATCGGGATGTACGCGCTGAACCACTGAATCTAATGTTGGCTTTAATGTGCTGTCGTAATCGAAGATGCGATAGGTTTCGTCTGACCAGACAATCTCCCCCGTATCAGGATTCCACCCGAAGCTGCCTGTGTGACTCAACCTTTGCGCTTCGGCCAGGTAGGCTTCGCTCCTCTGCAACTTCTGGGCGCTCTTTACGAGTTGCTCTTCGACCCGCTTCCGGTCATCGATATCGATACTCGAACCATGCCACTTGATAATTCTTCCATTTTCGCCGCGCATCGCAAGTTTGTAGTGCAGCATCCAGCGATATTCCCCATCAGCCCGCCGCACTCGCGCCGTACCCTCAAAACCCTCTCCTGTGGCGATCGACTCCCGCCACCTCTGTACAAAAGCTTCGACATCTTCCGGATGAATAAAGGAAGTCCATTGCCATCCCAACAGCTTCTCTAGCGGCTGCCCTAAGAAGTTGAGCCACCCCTTATTGAAGAAATCAAGGTAGCCATCTGGTCGGGCGGTGTGGATCAGCGCGGGCGACGAGTCGACAATTTGGCGAAAAAATGGGCTCTGATCGTCGACCGGGATTGGCTCATCTTTCGCCATGGTAAACCGTCAGAGGGCAGGGGGAGCCCCCTCGCTAATATTCTCCAGCCCCGAAAATGTCGGGGCAGAAAGACCAACGCGACCTCGAGATGAGCCAAAAAAGAGAGCAGCGTCAACCTGCAGTGCCGCGGTGATCCATATCTCCAGCAATCCGATTGAGATTACGGTACCAGCGAGCCAGAGGGCAAGCTCAATTTAGACACAGACTGAAGCAATCAATTCGACTAGAGCATCTCCGTCTACGGGCTTTCTGAAGAAGCCGACAGCACCACTCTCCAGATAAAACGCCTCCGACCGTGCCGACGGCTTTCCCGTAATGATGATTACGGGGACGGTACAGTTGCTGCTTTTCAAATATTGCAGAAGGCTGAGACCGCTCATTTGCCGCATTTCTACGTCCGTGACGATGCAACTCGTTCGGGAAAGGGTACCGGATGTAAGAAATTGTTCTGCGGATTGGAAGCTCTCCGCATTGTATCCAAATGAAGCCAAGAGATTGACGAGCGATTCAAGAACTCGGAGATCGTCATCTATAACCGCGATCGTACACGCCTGCACGTCCATGGGACTCCCCCCGAGTCATCTCTATAGACTCTACCGAATCTTGCAAAGACATTGTCTTACGTGTTCCCGTTAGATGCGCTGGTCGTTTCGAGCTTCAGCTTGCCCGCAAGCTTGATCAATGTCGCAAAAGAGTCGGCCTCCATCTTTCGCATAATGTGCCCACGATGGATTTGGACGGTGTATTCGGTGATCCCCAACTCGAAGGCTGCCTGCTTGTTCAGCAAACCGCTTGCCAAAAGTGGCAGGACCTCTCGTTCGCGCGGGGTCAATGATTCATATCGGGCAACTAACTTGGCATGCTCCACTGCCTCTTGGCGGCTCTCGCGATCTTGTCGCAAGGCTCGCTCAACTGAAGCGATGAGCGCTTCTTCATCCACCGGTTTGGTGAGAAAATCGACAGCTCCTCCCTTCATCGCTCTCACGGTTGATGGGATGTCGCCTCGCCCGGTGAGAAAGATCACCGGAATCGAAGTCCTTGCCGAAATCAGCTTCTGCACTTCCAAGCCACCCAATCCAGGCATCTTGAGATCGAGAATGAGGCAGGCGCAAGAGTCTCTGCGGGCAAAATCAAGGAAGTCCTGTCCAGACGTGAAGAGTTGCACGCGCTTGCCGTTAGCCCGCAGCAGCGTAGACAACGCATCTCCGACGTTAGCCTCATCGTCCACGATATAAACAAGCTCACTCGTCGGTTCCATGAATACCTCCTGTGGAATAAGCACCCACCATACGATCTGCGGCCTTGCGGTAACGGTGCAATCCGGACGTGCCTTGCAAGGTTCCTGACGTTAGGCATTATACCCACAAACCCAACGCCAGAATGCGTTTACCTCGACAGCAGGGCATTACATAAATATGGAATAGCCTCAGAACATGATTGCGGTGTAAGGCCTGGGCCCAAGACCCGGATTGCGATCTCAAACCCTGTTCGATACGGATGCCGGCTCCCTTCGGTGGGCTCCGTTTGAGCCCACTGAGCGGAAATCTCGGCATTGTGGAAGTTCCTGGTGAGGCCCTCAACCGAACACGTGAGCAATTGAGATCGTGCGTCGAATCAACGGTCGAACTCAATTGCAGAACTACGAGATTCCATATCTCGCAAGCGAGGAACGTAACCTGACTCGCCCTCGCAGAAGACGAGACTTTGCTGCGGCCAAAGTGATCTCATGCGCGATCGCCGTTTCTTCCAACAAACATTCGGATCCGTAATAGTGGTTGACAACGCAGCGCAGGCTCGGGTGCAGCTTCTCAACTTCTCGCCTCACAAGAAGAATAGTCTGTTGTTTGAGATAAATCCCTTCAGGTCCAGGCGATCGGTCTACGGGCTCTTGTAGTTCCGCTATTCCCGTGTCCACACTGCTCATATTCGCGTAGGTTTCTCTGCGAACCTTTCGTTTCCTCATAATCATCAATGCCGAATTCACTCCGATAGTTGTGAGCCAGGTTGAGAATTTGCAGGACCGACGAAAGGAGGTCAAGTGCGTATAGGCCCGCAATAAAGTGTCCTGAAGTGCGTCTTCTGTGTCCTCTTGGTTCCGAACGATGCGGAGTATCTTGCTCTTCACTATGGAAGAATGCCGCCTACACAGTTCCACAAATGCCTGCTGATCTCCAGCTTGCGCTCCGGCAATCAAATCATCGTCTGAGACTTCAGAGTGACCGCACTCGAAACTGTTCCCGCGCCGGCTCGATCGTGATAACAGTTGTGAACCAAGAGAAGTGTCGGCTTTAGGTCCCTCGCTTCTGAGATCCTCCTTGTGAGGTGCTCTAGCCGATAGAACTTTTGCCTCATTAGAATTGTGGAGACTGATCCTCATTTTCCTCCTCCGCCGCAGACAGGGCGTTCTAACTCATCGCTAAACGTTGTGAGCTATTGCCGCGTTCATCGATTTGACCGACTTGATTGCCGACCCGATGTCGCACCTCGTTTACCTCTCCAGGTGGCTTACCTAGCAGCAAAGCGCAATCATGTGTCGAATAACGTTCGAGCACACAAATGACAAAGACAAACCGATCAAGCTCAGGAAGGTCAAGAATTGGTTCAGACGTTGCAATTGCGCCTGGCGAGTCATCTGGGGAGAATTCGATTAACCCCTGCTCTACGTCGTCATTCGTGTTGACTAACGACTGACCTCCGGGGTTCATCACGAGGCTGATGGCGTTGCGAATAACCATGCGACGTGTCCAACTGAGTACCCATTCCTTGGAAACTGAACTACTTGCAATACATTCTTGAAAGGCGTAAATCAAGCATCGCTTTGCGGCTTCCGAGTTCGCAGTGAGCAATAAGGCTAGCCTTTGTAAGGCCATTCGTTCGGATTCGAACAGGATAGTGAACTCTTCCTTGCTGGCGTAGTTGCCTTGATCGCTCTCTCTCTTGTGAAACCAGCGAAATCTACTCACGTTAAATCTCCAATACCTGTCCTTATCGCATTCAACAGCGCACGTGACAACGAGCTGCAGGCCGGGAGAGCTGATGGAGGCTCTCTGCTAACTCCAACAACTCCCGCTGCGATCTCGGCGATAAAGGTGACGGCCATCCATTGACTGTTTGAACTCTCTCAGCACACGGCGATGTTACCGCTGAACCTAAGCCCAAAACATTACATCTTCCTATTAACCGTATCGACAACTAGTTATGCTGACTCTTGCCATGAGGCTTTGTGCTCACCAGGCAGCAACACGATGAGCAGCAACGCTGGCTCAAGCACGAACTCGAAAAGCGGCGATCTACGCCCTTTCTGGCGCTTGCGGCGCATCATCCTCTCCACAGCAGTGGAAAACATTGTGACAATCCAATGCTGATTTCCCAATGGGATTCTCTGTGGCGACGTCACAAAGTCGATCTATGCCTCTCTGGCCCCGATCACGCTCTGTAGCACGTGTCGCCTGGGGCCCGATGCGTACAGCGAAGCCCACTACTAACAGGAACATGTAATTTTCTAGTGTCTGCTCCAGCGATAGCATCGTTCTGTATTGAGGTAAGAGGTTCCATTCTGCAATATGTCTGATTGCCAGCCGCGTCTCAGTCGAAAAGAGCAAAGCCATGGAGGTTGAAACCATGTATGGCATCACCGGCAAACACTACGCTATCGACGCTCTTCCGATCCTCGATCTGTACCAAGCTTCTGAGGTAGGTATCGACATTGAGGAAGCAGGAGTCAAGCTCTTCATCGGGCCGCAGAGGTATGAATGGCCGCGATGCTGTCCCAATGTTTTCTCGGTAGTGGCGGGATTCTACAGACCGCGCCATGGTCCACAGAGAGAAGATTTGTAACTTCCCGGAGGATTGCATGGATCAGTTAACACAATAATGTGATTGCTTTCGCGGCCGACTCCGTTTCTAGGAGCTACCGACCAAGAGGAGTTATGATACTCGCCCAAGGAATAGGATGGTCAGTGCTAATAGCTTGGTACACGTGGATGATCTTAGATCCGGCCCGTTGCCAACGTCTTAATAAAGTAGCAGTCAAGACAGATCATGGGAGCACTCATGCTGGAAAAAAGGGCTGCGGCGCAATTCATTCTCGATGACAGACATCCCGGTCTCGCGGGAAGCGCGCGAGCCTCGGGCAAAGGACTCACGTTTACTGTGCGCCTTTACGCCACAATCTCGGACTGCTGGACGCTCACCAAACCGGAAGTAAATTTCCTGATCGCGCTGACGACCTTCACGGGTTTCTATTTGGGTCACTCACATCAACCGGGCCATTTTCCTTTCTCTCACTTGGCGTGCACACTCGTCGGTACACTTCTGGTAGCGAGCGGCACCGGGACGCTGAATCAGTACATCGAACGGCGCTTCGACGCACAGATGCGGCGCACCGCACATCGTCCACTCGCTGCAGGCCGCCTGAAGGTTTCCATCGGCCTTGCACTTGGGATCACCCTGGCCTCGCTTGGCATCATTTTCCTGGCGGTTTGGGTGAATCTCCTCGCAAGCGCACTGGCGATGTTCACCGTTTCTGCTTATCTCTTGATCTACACTCCGCTCAAACGAAAATCGCCAGCATGTATGCTCGTCGGGGCAATCCCCGGAGCGATGCCGCCATTGATCGGCTGGGCAGGCGCTTCGGGGCATCTGAGTTCAGAAGCATGGCTTCTTTTCGGCATTGTGTTTTTGTGGCAATTCCCCCACTTCATGGCGATTGCATGGATGTATCGCAATGACTACCAAAGAGCCGGCTACAGTATGTTGCCATCAGCAGATAGACGATGCGTGTTTGTCAATTGGATGACTCTCCTACCGCTTCTTGTTCTTATCCCATTAACCCTGTTCCCAGCCTTTTCCGGACACGCGAATGCAATCTACGCTTTGGGAGCTCTGTTCGCGGGATCCATTTTCCTTTACCACGCATCTGTCCTCGCTCTGCAAAAGTCGAATCAACACGCATTTGATAACCAGCCCAGAGCAGCGTAATAAAGATGGCGATGCACGAAAATCGGAACCAGTAAGTTTGATAGTAGGCCGGGGCGACGTTCAAAACGATCGCGGTTTCTGGCCCGTTCCACAGGCCCTCGCTATTGCTGGCGACTAGGCGGAATCGATAGGAGCCGGGCCCAAGGTTGGTGTAAACGGCTTCTCGCGCCGCAACAGGCTGGCTCCAGCCACTATCGAAATTTTCGAGGAAATATCGAAAGCGAACCCGTCCCGGCATCGCGAAGCTTAGCCCCGTGTACTCAAATGTGATTCGCTTGGGAGATGGAGGAATGTGAACGAAGGCGGCGAGGTTTGCAGTGTTGTTATCGGCGGTGATTGCCTCGATGTGAGGTAACGCGGGAACTGAATTGCCATTGATCTGGGATGGATTAACAACCGACGAGCCGGTGCTGAGTGAAAACCAGATTCTGCCCGCTGAATCCGAGACCACTGATCGACTCCGCTTCACTCCTTCTGTGCTCTTGAGACCATCGGCCTGGTCATACTGGCGAACATCGACTGCCTTCACAACACCGCTTAGCAGTTTGTCGCGCGGAACGCGTAAAACATGATCTGAGGTCGCGATCCAAAGCCAGCCGTTTTTGTCTTCTTCAATTCCGAATATCGGTGCGTGCAGGGACTCAGGTACTCCTCCGAGTTCATGCACCTGTCCACCCCTGAGGTAAGCGATCCCTTCGGCCGTTCCGATCCACAGGATTCCCGTTGAATCCTGCAGGAGGCAGTTGACATCCTCGGAGGGTAATCCGTTGTTGCCGGTATAGGTTCGCCACCCCTTCTGCGACATGGCACTGACGCCCTTCGGAGTCCCGAACCACATCGTTCCGTCAGGGCCCTCGGCAATCGACGTTATTGTGTTCGCCGCTAACCCGTCTGTAGTGGTGTAGTTTTTGAAATGACCGTTCTTTAACTTGCTTACCCCACTGTTGAGAGTCCCGGACCAGACGGTACCATCACGGCTTTGATAGACCGCGTACACTCTGTCTTGTGCGAGGCCGTCTGCCTGCGTGTAGGTCTTGGCTGTAAACGAATTGCCGGAGTAGCGCAGATGGGTAAGTCCACCGTGTTGTCGTCCCACCCAGACATCATCCCTGCCAGTTCCGGTAATGGAGTAGACGACATCGTTGGCGATCCCATCGGCAGTGACAACCCCATTTTTTTCTTCTTTCAGCCATCGCAAACCACCCAGACTGGGCGCAATCCAAATGCGACCGCCGGAGTCAACGTGCAATGGTCCCATACTCTGCGATTTCAAATTGGGAAGAGAGTATGTAACGAAGGCGCTGTCTCGCAGTCGCTCGAGGCCGCGCACGCTGCCGGTCCATATGTTCCCCTCCCGATCTTCGAAGAGCGCAGCCACCGGTCCAGTGGTACTCAGTGAAGAAACCCCGTTTGCGTTGTACCGAAACAGTCCGCGATTAGTGCCAACCCAGATGTTCGAGTCCCGGTCGCGAAGAATGGAAAGCACATCGAGATTGCGAAGAGATAACGGTACACTTGCGGAGGTAAGCTCTCTTCCATTCCAGCGCAGGACACCCTTCGCCGTTCCGACCCACAATTCTGAGTTTTGAAAAGGAAGAAGGCAGTTAATCTTCGTATCAACTCGCCCATTCAAGGCGCTCGAAACGCGGCCTTCCTGGAGATAGAAGAGCCCTCGACCCTCCGTGCCAAGCCAAATCTTTCCGTCATCAGTCTGCGCCATGGAGATCACCAGCGAGGTGGGCGCCGCCAGACGATCAAACCAACTGAAGGGAGTTGCTCGCTGGTCGGGAGCTTCGTTGTACGCGGCTCTTGCAGCGTCGGCAAGAAGAGCCGCAGACGACAGGATGCGAAATCGGTTGTCACTGTATGTGACAGTTCCCTCAGCTAATGATGAGAGCAAAACCGCACCCGATGTCCCCTGTGCCATTGCCGTTGTGCCGTTCTCAGACCAGCCGCGGATAAGCTCGAAGTTCCCATTGTGATAACGAAAGACTATGGTGTTTTGTAACAAGATCCAGAGGTGATCGCTTGCATCAACCAAGAGTGTTCGTACAGGACCAATCAGCATTTGATCAGGGTGGGCCCGCTCGACTTGATGAAAGTTCAAACCATCGAATCGAACTAGACCTTTATCTGTTCCAATCCAGAGATAGCCATCGGAAGTCTGTGCGATTGCCGTTATAGATCCGCCCGGAAAACCTCTCTCAGTTCCCCACGAGTCGTGGAGATATTGCGACACGGTCCGGGTGGGATCGACCGCAGACGCCGAAACAGCCCAAAGAACCACGAGTCCGGCAATGGCACACCTGAGTAGCCAGCGTCTTCCAAAGGCGTGCTCAAGGAAGATATTCAAACTTCTCAATCACAACCTCGCTTGGCTTCTCGAGAGGGTTTGTATCGCTCGCAACGACGAAAAATATCAGACGGGGTATTGCCTTACCCGGGTCCGGTATGCCAGATGTGAATTCATGTTCAGAAACGAATTGCGCTCCGGCACCTGCAGACCTTCCGCGAAAGGTTTTGAAAGTTGCATGTCCAGATTCCCAGCGCAGGACATAGGTCAAGGTGCCTGAGGGCGCTGCAAAGGCGAACAGATTTCCAGGAACGTATAACGGTTGAATTGCATATTGTGCATTGTTCTTATTCGCAGGGTCACGCCTGCCACCGACCTCTATGTCCATCTCGCGAAAGTGCTGATCGGTAGCCCATTCGTCGAAGGTAAACATACTGAAGACGGCTGCGGGTTCTAAGTGAGAAGTATCACGTACTGTTACCGAATAGGTGCCGTACCCGAGACTGCGCTTTAAGAATATTTCTGCACACGACCACCTGTCCGACTTCTTCTTGATCTGCATATGGAGCGCCCCGCTCGCATCGGTCCATGCATTTTCAGCGCCGTAGAGGTTGTTCGTGCCTCCCTTGACACTTGCAATCATGCGAACACCCCAATCATAGCCGCTGAATTTAAGCGATCCGGTCGGGTTAAGTTGCGGCGTTCCAGCGCCCTTCACAATTGTCACGAGGGCAACTGCACCGCCCTGGGTCGGTGCAGTATCCATCACGGGCGGCGGACTGTAATCCTGCTCTACCAGTAGCGCAGCATACTCAAATCCCAGATGAGTTTCCGTGCTCCACGTCGAGTCCGCTTTGATGGGAATGAAGGCATGGTCGGGCCAGGGCTGCACCCACCACGACCCAGCGTGTGCATAAATAACAATCTGCTGTCTTGGTCGAGCATTTCTTATCCGTCCAGAGATCGTGTCGACTCTTTCTCGTCCACCCTCCGCTGCGGGCGGAATATGAGTGAACTCGATTGAAGGTGCGGAATTGGCTTTATGCGACTGGCAACTATTCAGCGCAATGCAGAAAACCAGCAGCAACGATCGTTGCCAAAAAACCGGGACCAACTGTCGCCGTTGCATGTGACCCCCTATCAGACTGCCGGATGCTGGAGGTGAGAGAATCCTGCAGAGTGCTTGGACGGAATCTTACCGCACAGATCCCCGG